>Ga0194118_10001139_pt1 | contig 39456 bp, 42 predicted proteins | sample TA2MahsurfametaG_2_FD_148662 | JGI IMG/M metagenome (GOLD analysis project Ga0194118, IMG submission 148662) | Freshwater microbial communities from Lake Tanganyika, Tanzania - TA2015013 Mahale N5 surface | ecosystem: Environmental > Aquatic > Freshwater > Lake | place: Tanzania: Lake...
GCAATTTCATCGCTTCGGCAAGATCGGCTTCAGAGGCTTTATGATTGCCTGCCTCATGTTCGGCTTTACCCTTTTCATAGAGCTCCATGACTTTCTTTTTCTTGGCGTCATCAAGCATCGCGGTTTTCATTGCCGCATCAATCTTTTTCATATCCATCGGGCAGTGGCCTGCAAGAGCGGGTGAGGCCATACCAATGACAAGAAGCGCAGCGAAAGCGAGATTTTTCATGAGAAGACCATCCTTGTTTACAAGTGAAATCGAGAACACAGCAAATTTATATTATGAGAAATACGATTGCTTTGGCAGAGTGGATTTCATCTTTGCGGCAATAAAAAGCCCAGATGAAGGCTTTGCGTGGAGTTTAAGTCAAAAAACCAAGTTGTATTAAAAAAATTGATGGCCGAGATCGTCGGCCATCATGGATGTGCGCAAAAAATGCGGGGCGTCTGCCCCCAAGAATCAATGATGGGAATGATCATCCTTCTTATGGGATCCGCCTTGATGCTCTTGGTGATCATGGCTGGCTTGATGACCGGCGTCCCCCTGGTGATCGCCGTGGCTTTCTGAGGCATGCGCCGCAGCCGGAGCGGGAGCCTTCCTGCGGGTTGAATTTAAGGGGTAATCTGTGCGTTTTTGCTTTTTGCTCATCGAAGGGGTCCTCACGGGGTTGGGCTAGTTGGCACTCATTACAGCGTTTCCGGAGGGGCAGTGTATTCAGATTCTTGCAAAAGGATAGGCTCTGCGGGCTCACTCATCAGGCTCGTCCCGATCATGAGGGCCATCACGATCCCGGCGGCCCAAAATGAGGCCCGATGTCGGGTTGATTTCTGAGCTCGTCTCCGTTGCATGACAGGTTTTGTATCAAAATGCTTGTTTTTCAGAAAGGGGGCTCCCGAATGGGATCTGGCCCGTTTTTTGTTATTCCGATGCTAAGTATAATCGGCTATGCCGAGAATATGGGTTCATGTGGTTGTAAGTGTGCGTAGGAGGGGGCCATGTCCGACGACGGCAAGACAGGTGCTACCGAGACTGACGTTCTTGGGAATCAATTCAAGAAGATCGAGAATGTCGAAACCAAGCTCACGGTGGAAGTGGGCTCGACCTTCATTACCATCCGCGATCTTTTGAAATTGAATGTCGGCTCGGTCGTTGAGCTTGATACGGTGGCCGGCGAACATTTGCGGATTATGGTCAATGGCGTCCCCGTAGCGCGGGGTGAGATTGTGATTATGGGTGAGACGCTGGGGATCCGTTTTACTGATGTGATTACGCCGGATAACTAAAACTCACGCCAGTCCCACTTTCCGCCGCATCAATTTCCCGCTATCACAATCGGCATGCGATTAAGCGCGCTTTTACAAAAAGGCTCACGGCTTGGCGGCGTCCTATGGGGTTGGCGGATTCAAGCGCTTTGCCTGGCTTACGGGTTGTTTTTCAGCGCAGTTCTCGCGGGTGCCCACGCGCTTCCGGCTTTTCAGGGCATGGACGTATCTCTCAATCAGATTGTCTGTGGAACCGAACCGGCGCCCGATCAAGTGCCGAACCATGATCACAGCGACTCCCCTTGTTGCGTGCCGGCTCTTTCGGCGATCGTGTCTCTTTCGTCGTTTCACGCGGTACGGATCGATGGGGAGTCTTCGCGGTTAAATTCGTGGCTTCCAGCGTCTCATAACCCCGTAGCGGGTTATCCATTATCAGCGCCTGGAATGTTGCGCGCGCCACCTGTTGCGGTTTGATTGACCATTTTTCAAACTCACTTCAATCAAATCAATGCATGAGGTTTTTTATGCGCACTCTTCGTCTATCGCACTTTGTAGCGCTTTTATCGCTGATTATTTTGCCGTCGCTCGTTTTCGCACATGGTTTCAAGCTCGGCGCACTTGAAATCGGCCATCCCTGGACGCGCGCGACGCCTAATGGCGCAGAAGTCGCGGGTGGATTTTTGAAAATCACCAATAACGGTACAGAGGATGATCGCTTGGTTTCAGTAACCATCGAAGGCATCGCGCGCGTTGAAATTCATGAAATGAAAACCGAGAACGGTGTGATGAGTATGCGTCCGTTGAAAGACGGCTTGCTCATTCCAGCCGGTGCCACTGTTGAATTAAAACCGGGTTCGTTTCACGTGATGATTTTTGGCCTCACGCAGCCTTTTGTTGAAGGCACGATGGTGAAGGGCAAAATCACTTTCGAGAAAGCGGGATCGGCCGATCTTGATTTTAAGGTTGAAGCGGTGGGCGCTAACCCCGCTGAAAAACACCAGCATGGGGCTGCGACAACAACAACGAATTGATTAGCCTATGAGTCTAGCGCGCGGTACTCAGCGAAATCGTTCTAATTGCCGCGTGCAACTCATTGAAATGGTCGATCAAGAGATCAGGCGCGAGCGTGTCAATCGGCGTGTCGCTATAACCAAAACGCACGCCAATTACCGGAAGCTTCGCATTGCGCGCGGTATCAATATCGGTGCGCGTGTCGCCAATCATGATCGCGTGATGGGGGAGCCCGCCCGCTTTTTGAATGGTTGAGGTGAGGTGCCGCGCATCGGGTTTTTGATAGGCAAAACTATCGCGGCCGCAAATCGCTTTGAAGTAATCCGCGACGCCGAGTTTTTCTAAGAGCAGGATTGCCAAGCGTTCCGTCTTGTTGGTGCAGACAGCCAGATCGTGACCGTCAGCGGATAAAGTCTTGAGCGCCATTTCAGCGCCGGGAAAAAGATGCGAGCGCTCTGCAATGCGCGTCTCATAATGGGCGAGATAGTCCTCGAAGAGTGTCTCAAGGCGTGTTTCAGGCAGCGGCATGTTCGAGACGGTAAAAGCGCGTTTCAAAAGTGCGCGCGCGCCCGCCCCCGCAAGCCCGATCGCTTCCGTGTGGGGCAGTGTCGGCAAGCCTTCACGGGCGAGAATATGGTCAAGCGTGCCCAAAATATCGGGCGCTGTGTGGGCAAGGGTGCCATCGAGATCAAAAACGATTGTCGGTTTGGTCATGTCCCGAGCCATGATGGAAATGAATGCGGGCGTCAATTCTCGGCCCTTGTTTTCGCGTCTAGCCCTTGGCTTTTCAGGCCGGGTGCGACATGGAGAAGGGCGAAGAAACAATTTGAGTCTGCTCGTGATGGGGACCCCGATGTCGATGGATGAGTTGAAAAAAGCCGCCGCTGCGGAAGCGCTCACTTTGGTTGAAAGCGGCATGCGCTTGGGCTTGGGCACGGGGTCTACCGCCAAAATATTTGTCGATCTTCTGGCTGAGCGCATGAAGCAAGAAGGTTTGAAGCTCGTTGCTGTGCCAACATCGGAAGCCACACGCCGTCAGGCTGAAACGCTCGGTATTCCGCTCACAACACTTGATGAAACGCCTGAGCTCGATTTGGCGATTGATGGCGCCGATGAACTTGATGCTGATCTCAATTTGATCAAAGGCGGGGGTGCGGCGCACTTACGTGAAAAAATCGTTGAGCTTTCAGCCAAGCGTTTTGTTGTGATTGCGGATGAAACGAAAGAAGTAAAGACGCTTGGTAAATTTCCGCTACCTCTTGAAGTTGTACCTTTCGGGTTAGAAGCGACAAAAGCGCGTTTGAAACGTGCGATTGAAAGCGCGGGATCTGCGGGTGAGTTACGCCTACGTTTGAAAGCTGACGGGAGCATCGTGAAAACTGATGGCCGTAATATTATTCTCGACGCTCATTTAGGGGTGATCAAAAATCCAGCACAACTTGCTTATATACTCGATCATGTCACGGGCCTTGTCGAACATGGTTTGTTTATCGGCATGGCTGAGCGGGCCTATCTTGCCACACGCGAAGGCGTGCGCGTGATTAAACGCACATAGAGAGACAATATACGGAGCGCGCTCATGTCATCGTTTGATGTTGATCTTTTTGTCATAGGTGGCGGCTCGGGCGGCGTGCGCGCGGCGCGTATCGCAACGTCTTATGGCGCGAAGGTCATGCTCGCTGAAGAGCACCGCATGGGCGGCACCTGCGTCATTCGCGGCTGTGTGCCGAAAAAACTCTATGTGCAAGCAAGCCGCTTTGCCGATGATCTCGAGGATACGCGCGGCTTTGGGTGGTCGATTAAGGATGCGCATTTTGATTTTGCCAAACTAAAAGTCGCGAAAGACAAAGAAATCACACGGCTTGAAGGGCTGTATCGTCAGACACTAGAAAAAAATGGCGTCGAGATTGTTGCAGAGCGCGCGACGCTCAAAGCGCCGCATGAAGTGTTGCTCGCCGATGGTCGCCTCATTCGCGCGCGCTATGTGTTGGTCGCAACCGGCGGTGCGCCGTCTTTTCCTGATACAACGCCGGGCATTACGCTAGCTGAAGATTCAAACACTTTTTTCGAATGGGATTCTTTGCCGAAATCGCTCGCAATTGTCGGGGCCGGTTATATCGGCGTTGAATTTGCCTGCCTTCTGCAGCGCTTGGGTGTGAAGGTCACGCTCATCACAAGGCGCGATTTGGTGTTGCCGAAATTTGATCATGATCTGCGCCAAGGCTTGCATGATGCGATGAGCGCAAGTGGCATCAAAATCATTACTGGCAATGATGTTGAAATGATCTCAGGCCATTGCGGCAATCTCTTGCTTAAGCTTCATGGCGATGTCTCGCTCGATGTCGAACGCGTGATCTTTGCCACCGGGCGCAAACCGAATACAAAAGGCTTGGGCCTTGAGGCGCTTGGCGTCGCGCTTGATGCGCAAGGCGGTGTCAAAGTCGATTCGTATTCAAAAACAAATCTTGATTGGCTTTATGCGGTCGGCGATGTCACAAACCGCGTACAACTTACACCGGTCGCCATCCGTGAAGGACATGCGTTTTCTGATACGGTTTTTGGCAAGCGCCCGACAGCGGTCGATCTTGGTCCTGTGCCCACGGCCGTATTTGTAACGCCGGAACTTGGCACATGTGGTTTGACCGAAGAAGACGCGCGCAAAGCGCATGATGTTGTGCTTTATCGCACAAGCTTCCGCCCGATGAAGGCGACACTTTCGGGCCATTCCGAAAAAGTGATGATGAAAATTCTCGTCGATAGGCCAAGCGACAAGGTGCTTGGCGTGCATATATTGGGCGAGGGTGCTGGCGAAATGATTCAGCTTGTCGGCATCGCGATGCGCATGGGTGCAACCAAACGCGATTTTGATTCAACGCTTGCCGTTCATCCCACAGCGGCTGAAGAACTTGTCACAATGCGCACACCGGTGGGGTAATCAATTCAATGGCGCTTTGGGAGGTTCCACCGTCATCTTTACATGGATTTCTGCGGGACCTTCGCGCCACACGCCCCACGCCACAAAGCCGATCATCATTAAATGAATGATCGCGTTATGTGCAAAGAGTATGCGGTCGCCATAACGTGTCATGAGGCTCGCGACAAAAGCGGGACCGATGATGGCGCCGAGGCAATAGAGAAACAAAGTTGTCGATGAAACCGGCACGGCCTTGTCAGGCCCTAAACGATCAACCGAAAGCGATACGGTTACAGGATAAATAGCGGTGATAAAGGCGCCTGCAAAAAATCCGAGCGTATAAATCAAAGCGGGCGAAGGTTTTACAAAATACCACAGCGCGATTTCGACAATCATGATGGCCGCCGATAATCCCCCAATCACGAGACGGCGATCAAATTTGTCGGACAGACGTCCAATCGGCCAAGGAATCAGTGCGGAGCCTAAAATGGCTGCTGTCATGAAACTTGCCACTGTGCCCGGGCCAAGATTTAACCGCTGCACATAAGCGGGAATGATCGACCAGAATGTGCCATTCGCGAGCCCGAGTAGAATTGCGGTTGCAAAGCTGATCAGCGAGGCGCGCAAAAGTTCACGAATGACCAATTTGCCTTTGGCGGGGATTGGCGGCGGTTCAGCGCGCGTCATCGCCATCGGCACAAGCGCGAGGGTCAGAAAACTTGCGGCGGCCGAGAAGAGCGCGAAACTTTTCGCCTCAAACAAGCGCAATGTCTGCTGTCCGGCCATCGAGCCTGTGAAATTCGCGATGTTATAAATGCCGAGCATCCGCCCGCGATGGGATGAACCCGCTTTGGCCGAAATCCAACCCTCAACAACGGCGTAAAGTCCCGCAAAACAAAAGCCCACAAGCGCGCGCAACAACACCCAAGGCAATGGCGAAATCGTGAGCGGAAAGGCGAGCACGGCGACCGACACCACCGCCGAATAGGCGGCAAAAGCCCGGATATGGCCCACACGGCGCACAATGGGTGCAGCCGTCCAAGTGCCCGCCAGCATGCCGATGAAATAGGCCGAGCCGATGATCCCCACAGTTGTTGGCGAGAAGCCTTCAACCGTCGCGCGATAAGGGATCAGCGTGTTCAATAACCCGTTCCCCATGATCATGATGAACACAGCGATGAGGACGGGAAGGACAGCGAAGATGAGTTTACGCAAGAGAGGAGTACCCGAAACAAAGATGTATTCTTCTTATAAACCTGCTAGGTGAACGGGAGTTTAAGATCGCGAAGCAGGTTAGGCTGAAGATCAAGTTCTAAGTTTTAGCAATCTTTCGGCAACGCGATGAGCTCGCTGAAAATCTCCAGCAAGACCCATTTCATCAAGTTCTATGTCAAATAGGGTCTGAGCAATTTCTACCTTTTGAGTACGCCGAACAAGAAGTGATTTTATTATTTTAGTATAGATTTTATATTCATCTCGTGCAGCTGAGGTATCGGCAATGTCTTATCGGATCCCATTCGCGAAGCAAAATTTAGTCTAAGCTGTCATCGGTCATTATTGCCCCCAAACTGTAATAACATTTCCGGCTGGATTTAATACAACGACTGCATGACGTCCAATGTAGCGTGTCGTTCCGTTTGATTTGGGAATAATTTTTATTGGATTATTTAAAGCATCCAATATCGCCGATGGGCTTACCTCTTGGTTTATCGCTTAATTTAGACCATGTTTTGTAAAGCCCGACAAATCAGCAGCGACTCGAATGTTTTCATTTTGTCGACCATTCGGGGAATGAGGCCATTCATCTCCATCAACACTCGTCCATTGCCCGCCATCCGGATTGCCTGCAGGAACGCGAGGTTGATCAGGACTATATTTGATGGTCCCTGGACGTGAGTTTTTCCGGTTGAGAAGCGTGCCTGATTTTTTTTGATCCTCATTGATCGCGAGCGCTAACAGCGTATTGACAATGTTTGGGACTTTGCCGCGCCTGAGGAAGCATTGATAAGCGCAGATTTGAAGCACAGCCGAAAGAGGATCGTTTGGATACCGCTCTTGTATAGACCTTCTGGTGCGAAGGTGAGACATAGGGAAGCCCGTGCAAAACTTGCTGTGTCAATATGATAATTTTCCTATTTTGTCCAATTTTATTTTTTTGGATTGGATTTCGCGCTTTAAAATGGGTCGCCGGTTCGTCGTAAACGATTACAGCACACATCTCTGGCCTTCATGCGCCGCCTCGGCTATAGAAGCCGCTTCCCGGGCCGTAATGATGAGAATATCTGGCCTTTTCGGGTGGGATTATGGGAGACGAAGAGCCATGACTGAGCGCGGAACCACGCAAAAATGGAGCCCGTCGAGCTGGAGATCAAAGTCGGTTCAGCAGGTGCCTGCTTTTCCGGATCAGGGTGTCCTTGAAGCCGTGGAAGCGCAACTCGCTGGCTTTCCGCCGCTCGTTTTTGCAGGCGAAGCGCGCAAGCTCAAACGCGCACTGGGCAAAGTTGCCGCGGGCGAAGCGTTTTTGTTGCAAGGCGGCGATTGCGCCGAAAGCTTTGCCGAACATTCGGCTGACAATATCCGCGATTTTTTCCGCCTCTTCTTGCAGATGGCCGTCGTTCTCACTTTTGCGGGTTCGTCACCCGTTGTGAAAGTGGGCCGCGTTGCAGGACAATTTGCAAAGCCGCGTTCGGCTCCGAATGAAAAAATTGGCGATGTCGAATTGCCTTCCTATCGCGGCGATGTGATCAACGGAATCGAATTCACACCGGAGGCGCGTATTCCCGATCCGACGCGTCAATTGATGGCCTATCGTCAATCAGCCGCCACGCTTAATCTCATTCGCGCTTTCGCAACGGGCGGTTACGCCAATCTCGATAATGCCCATCGCTGGATGCTCGGCTTTGTGAAAGACAGCCCGCAATCGGGTCGTTATCAGGAACTCTCAAACCGTATCACCGAAGCGCTCGATTTCATGCGCGCCATCGGCATTGATCCGGAATCGCATCCCGAAATGCGCACGACTGATTTCTACACCTCGCATGAAGCGTTGCTGCTTGGTTATGAGCAAGCGATGACGCGTGTTGATTCAACCTCGGGCGATTATTACGCAACATCTGGTCATATGATCTGGATCGGTGATCGTACGCGGCAACCCGATCATGCGCATGTTGAATATTTCCGCGGCATCAAAAATCCGATTGGCTTGAAATGCGGCCCATCGCTTGATCCGGAAGAATTGATCCGTTTGATCGATGTGCTAAACCCCGAAAATGAAGCGGGTCGTTTAACTTTGATCGCCCGTTTTGGTGCTGATAAAGCCGAAGCGCATTTGCCCGCACTCGTGCGCGCGGTGAAGCGTGAAGGCCGCAATGTCGTTTGGTCATGCGATCCGATGCATGGCAACACGGTGAAAGCGGTGTCAGGCTATAAGACGCGGCCTTTCGATATGATCCTCTCAGAGGTGAAGACCTTCTTTGGTGTTCACGCGGCAGAAGGCACGATTGCGGGCGGTATTCATCTTGAAATGACCGGCAAAAATGTGACCGAATGCACGGGCGGCGCGCGCGCGATTTCGGATATGGATTTGCAAGACCGTTATCACACCCATTGCGATCCGCGTTTGAATGCCGAACAGGCGCTTGAAATGGCATTCCTCGTGGCCGAGCTTTTGAAAAAAGCCAAGCTCGCCAAGGGTCGTCCGATGGTTGAAGCCGCGGAATAAACGCTGTCAAAAAACAGTCAAAAAACTCTTATATCTGAACGTTGAAGTTAGATTTATAGACACAAAAAGCGATGATCTTCTGAATTGAAGATCATCGCTTTTTTATTGAAGCGTTCGGTGGTGGGGGGAGAGAGGGAATTTATGAGCGAGTTTGATTTGACGCGCCGCGCGACGGTGGAAGCTCTCGGCACGGCTATGTTGGTCGCAACCGTTGTGGGCTCCGGCATTATGGCGGAAACGCTGACCAGTGACGTCGCGCTTCAATTGCTCGGCAATACAATACCAACCGGCGCCATGCTTGTTGTGTTGATCACATTGCTCGGTCCGATTTCAGGCGCGCATTTCAATCCGATGGTTTCACTGGTGTTTACACTGCGCGACGAGCTCGCAAAAAGTGACTTTGTGATTTATACAATTGTGCAAATTTTTGGCGGTATCATTGGTGTGATTGTCGCGCATTCGATGTTTCATTTACCGCTTATTCAAACATCGGAAAAAATCCGCACCGGCTTACCGCAATGGTTTGCTGAAAGTGTCGCGAGCTTTGGTCTTGTTGTGACGATTTTGGGCGGCCTCCACTTTGCGCGCGCGGCGATACCGGTTCTTGTCGGTCTTTACATCATGGCGGCCTATTGGTTTACGGCCTCAACATCTTTCGCCAATCCGGCTGTTGCGATTGCGCGCTCTTTTACTAAAACATTTTCAGGCATAGCGCCGGAAAATCTGATCGGTTTCATCGGTGCTGAACTGGTTGGTGCTTTGCTGGCTCTAGCCTTTATGGCATGGGTGCTCGCGCCTCAAACGCGATCACAATGATAATGCGATTAAAAAAGGATTGTCACGCATGACCATAACCATCTATCACAATCCCGCTTGTGGCACGTCGCGCAACACATTGGATATGATCCGTCAGAGCGGTGAAGAACCAATTGTCATTGAGTATCTGAAGACACCGCCGACGCGCGAAAAATTGCAAAAACTCATCAAGGCGATGGGTATATCACCACGTGACCTTTTGCGCGAAAAGGGCACGCCTTACGTGGAGCTGGGCCTTGCTGATCCGAAATGTAGTGATGAGCATTTGATTGATCAGATAATGGCCTATCCGATCCTGATGAATCGCCCGATTGTCGAAACACCCAAAGGTGTCAAATTGTGCCGCCCCAGCGAGGCCGTGCTCGAAATCCTCCCCAATCCCCATATCGGCCGCTTCGTGAAGGAAGATGGCGAAGTTATTGAGCCATAAGGCCAAGGGATAAGGCAAATGCCGCCGCTTCCCCGCAAAAGCGCCTTTGCGTCTATGCACTTTGTGGTTTCGACGCGATGAGCCATGTAAGGGGCAATAGTCCTCAGGATGGAACCTCGACCATGTCAACGTTCTTTGTTTCGCACGGCGCCCCCAATCCTATTTTGCACAATTCGGAAGCGCGACATTTTCTCGAAAAATTCGGCAAAAACCTTGGTAAACCGCGCGCTATTTTGATGGTGACGGCGCATTTCGAGGCCCATCGCCCCACGCTCACCAATGGCGCGCATCCGCCGATGATTTATGATTTCGGGGGGTTTGAGCCCGAATTGCGTTCGGTCCACTATCGCGCACCCGGCTCGCCGGAAGTCGCCTCCGAGGCCTTCAAGCTTTTGGATGAAGCGGGGTTAAATCCCGCTTTTGCGGATCGCGGCTTTGATCATGGCATATGGGTGCCGCTTGTTCTCTTGCGCCCTGAAGCGGATATTCCTGTTGTACAGCTTTCGGTCGAGCCCGATAAAGGCGCGGCCTATCATCTGAAACTGGGGCGCGAGTTAAAGCCAATTGCGGGGTCGGGTGTGTTGATCATCGGCTCGGGCGCGGCAACGCATAATCTCCATGAATTTTTTCGCGGCCAATATCGCCCCGATTCGCCTGCGCCCGATTGGGTGAAAAGCTGTGGCGATTGGCTTGATCGCAAAATCACGGCGGGCGACACCGAAGCGCTCGTTCAATACCGCATGCTTACCCCGAATGGTGCAAAGAACCACCCGACCGAAGAACATCTTCTGCCGTTCTTCGTGGCGATGGGGGCAGCGGGTGAGGGCGCGCATGGCAACCGCATTCACACGAGCCAGGAATATGGCGTGCTGATGATGGATTGTTATCAGTTTTTGTGAGCTGAAAACGAAACACAAAACCCCGCCGAAGCGGGGTTTTGGGACGTTTGAAAATATCGAGACTACTCGTGGCTTGTCATTGCCGGTGAGTAGTCTGCCTAGCAAGCTAGGTCTGAATGCCCGACTACCGGGAACAAAATCAAAATAGTGCTATCCTTCGCGCTTGGCAATGGGATCAAGTCCAAGGCCACATAAAATCGCATGCCTAACGCCCGCTAAATCCTCAGGCGTTAGCGTGGGATAAGCATATTTACGACGACCGATTTTGAAGACGGACAGTCGATAAGTGCCAAGATTCAAAAGCATATCAGCCTTTGCCCAAGTCGGTACATCATCCGGTTCGCCGGGGTGATAATTTTTCGAAAGTTTGAAACAAAAGGGTAATAAATGACGCGGCGGCGTAGGACTGATCGGAACGATGGCAACGATATCTTGGCGGTGCGAAAGGCGCGGTGAAACAACAATAACAGGTCGCGACTTCACCATTTCCGGTTCCTTGAAGCCAGAAAGATCGCACATGAAAACTTGCCCCGCACGCGGATGAAATACCAATGCCAATTGTGGCCTGTTTCAAAAAAAGCGCGCAATTCATTATATTTCGTTTTGTAAATCAAACGCGCAAACATTTGGCAATGGATCGCACGCTTGTTGCCTCCGGTAGTGCCGAGGCTTTTGTTTTCGGCGGCTGGCCGTGAAAATTGCCCCCATTGCAGAGGCAGGTTGCGTCCGTTAAACGAGCCATATGACCGCTTCGCCCGCCAGTTTCCGCCTTGCTTTGGCCCAGCTGAACCCGACTTTGGGGGATGTTGAGGGCAATCTCGCTTTGGCACGCTCCGCGCGCGCCGAAGCCGCGCATGCCAAAGCCGACGCGATCCTGTTTCCGGAACTCTTCATCGCGGGCTATCCGCCCGAAGATCTGGTGTTAAAGCCCGCTTTCCAAGACGCCTGCCGCGCGGCGTGCGAAACGCTTGCACGTGAGACAGCGGATGGTGGTCCGGCCGTTTTGATCGGCCTGCCTTGGGCAGAAAGCGGCAAGCTCTATAATGCGCTCGCGGTGATTGATGGTGGCAAAATCGACGCGGTGCGGTTCAAACTCGATCTGCCGAATTACGGCGTCTTTGACGAGAAGCGCGTTTTTGATTCAGGGCCGATGCCGGGTCCCGTCAATCTGCGTGGCGTGCGTTTGGGTGTCCCGATTTGCGAGGACATTTGGGGTGAAGATGTTGTCGAATGTCTCGCCGAGACGGGTGCTGAGATACTTCTTGTGCCGAATGGCTCACCCTATTTTCGCGGCAAGAGCGATGTACGTTTGAACATTGCAGTGGCGCGTGTCACCGAGAGCCGCTTGCCGCTTGTCTATCTCAATCAAGTCGGCGGGCAAGATGATCTCGTCTTCGACGGCGCTTCATTTGTGTTAAATGCGGATTCATCGCTTGCCTGCCAGTTCTCGTCTTTCACGCAGCAGATTTTGATCACTGAGTGGACGCGTAGCGCTGAAGGGTGGCGTTGCGCTCCAGGTCCGAAAGCTTTGCCGCTTGCAGAAGACAAAGCCGATTACGCAGCCTGTGTTTTGGGCCTGAAAGACTACGTCGAAAAGAACCGTTTTCCCAGTGTTGTGCTTGGCCTTTCAGGCGGCATTGACTCAGCACTTTGCGCGGCACTTGCGGTTGATGCCTTAGGCGCTGACCGTGTTCATGCCGTGATGCTACCTTATCGCTATACATCGTCGGAAAGCCTTGAAGATGCGGGGTCTTGCGCGAAAGCGCTTGGCATCCGTTATGATGTTGTGCCGATTGCACCGCCGGTTGAGGGTTTTGAAAACGCGCTCGCGCCGCTATTCAAAGGCACAAATCGCGACATCACGGAAGAAAATCTGCAAAGCCGCACGCGTGGTACGATCCTTATGGCGATCTCGAATAAATTCGGCGCGATGGTGATGACGACCGGCAATAAATCGGAAATGTCGGTGGGTTACGCCACGATCTATGGCGACATGAATGGCGGCTTCAACCCGATCAAAGATCTCTACAAAATGGAGGTCTACCGTCTCTCGTCTTTGCGCAATGAGTGGAAGCCTGATGATGCAAAAGGCCCCTCAGGTCTTGTGATCCCTGAACGCATCATTACCAAAGCGCCCTCGGCCGAACTGCGCGAAAATCAAACTGATCAGGATTCGCTTCCGCCTTATGATGTGCTTGATGCCATTCTTGAAGGTCTGGTTGAAAAAGAAATGCGCGTGAGCGATCTTGTGGCTCAAGGTTTTGATTTTGAGACCGTTAAAAAAATCGAGCGTCTGCTTTATGCCGCCGAATATAAGCGCCGCCAATCTGCGCCTGGCGTCAAAGTCACGCTCAAAAATTTCGGTCGCGATCGCCGCTACCCGATTGTCAATCGCTTTCGCGATCAGGGCCGCGCAGCGCATAGTCCCGATCCGAAACTCGCATCCCACACAACGCTCATCAAAACCGAAGTGGTTGATTTCTGATGACAAAACCCATCGTTCGCTTTGCGCCTTCTCCGACAGGCCGCATTCATATCGGCAATGCCCGCACGGCGTTGCTGAATTACCTCTTCGCGCATCGAGCCGGTGGGCAGTTCATCTTGCGTTATGATGATACGGATATCGAACGCTCGACCAAAGAATTTGCCGATGGCATTGCGGTGGATCTCGACTGGATGGGCATCAAGCCCGATCTCGTCATTCGCCAATCCGAGCGCTTTGATCTTTATCACGCGGTTGCTGATAAATTGCGCGCGATGGGCAAGCTCTATGCGTGCTATGAAACAGAAGAAGAATTAGATCGTAAACGCAAGCGGCAGGCGGCACGGCATTTGCCGCCCGTTTATGATCGCGCGGCGCTGAAACTCACAGCGGAAGAAAAAGCGACCTATGAAGCGGAGGGTCGCAAACCGCATTGGCGTTTTCTTCTCGATTATAAAACAGTTGCTTGGCATGATTTGGTGCGCGGTGAATGCACGGTTGATTGCGCTTCGCTTTCTGATCCGGTCTTGATCCGCGCTGATGGCACTTATCTCTACACTTTGCCTTCTGTTCTTGATGATATCGACACCAAAGTGACGCATGTCATTCGCGGTGAAGATCATGTCACCAATACCGGCGTGCAGATTCAAATTTTCGAAACGCTTTCGGGCTCATCGCCGCTCTTTGGTCATCATAATCTGTTGACGAATGCGAGCGGTGAGGGGCTTTCAAAACGTAAAGGCCATTTCTCGATTTCGTCTTTGCGTGAAGACGGCATGGAGCCGATGGCGGTTGCCTCTCTTGCGGTTCTTGTGGGTTCATCTGAATCTGTTCGGCCCATCGCCAAGCTTAATGAATTGGGCGCTCTCATTGATCTAGTGCGTCTTTCACGTGCGCCCGCGAAATTTGATGAAGCCGAACTTGATGGGCTTAACGCCAAAACCTTGCACGCGATGGCTTATGAAACCGCAGCACCCCGTTTACGCGCGCTCGGCATTGATCGTGGCGAAGCGTTTTGGATGGCGGTGCGCGGCAATCTTGAGCGTTTTGCCGATGCGGTGAATTGGGCCAAAGTGATTGAAGGGCCGATTGCGCCGAATGGTGCGCGTGATCATGCCTTTCTTGCGGAGGCATTATCTGTATTACCCGCTTCGCCGTGGGATACAGAAACCTGGGGCGCGTGGACGATAGTCGTGAAAGAAAAAACAGGTCGCAAAGGCAAAGATCTATTCATGCCATTGCGTCTTGCCCTCACAGGGCTTAAGCATGGTCCTGAGTTAAAACGGATACTGCCTTTGATTGGCGAGACGGAGACGCGTCGCCGTTTAAGCGATTGATTACTCGGTAATCGCTGCAGTGCCGGGTGCGCGCAAGATTCTGATTTTGCGCTTGGTGCCATCGGCGGCGATAATCTCGCGGATTTCACCTTCACCGAGCGGTACAATATTGGTGCCTAAGGGAATGGCGCTTTGCAACACAGCGACATTTTGCGGAGGAACGGGCGCGGGTACAGGCTCACCTTTTTTCGGTTTTGCTTTGGGAGCCACGCGCAATTCGCGAGGACGCGAAAGTTCTTGTGCCTTTAGTTCTGTAATTTGCGCATCAGGTGAGCCATTAGCATCGAGAATGCGTTCTGCATCGGCGAGAGTCTCTGCCCATGTTTTGCCGGGTACGCGGCATGAACAACTTGAATCAAGCGATGTGCGATAATAATAAGCGGTGGGTAGAGTGGTATAGGGCATACCGCCTTCGGCAGACACCGCGCCATCCACTTCGCGATCATTCGGTTGCAAATAGAGATTCACCACCGCACCGGGGCATGACGCTTTGCATAATTCGATATCTGTCTCGATGCGTTGATTGGTGCCGAATTGACTGATTGGGAAAAAATAGCCGTCACATGAACGTACGCAGATCGTGCGGAAACCATTTTGCAAACCAAGCTCGGGCCGCGCGAAGGGATCATCCGGCATTTCTGAAGATTGCAATGTGGATTGTGTGTCACCAAAGAGCGAGCCGACACCGGCCTTGGCTTGGTTATTGATCGCGCCCGGTGTGCAGGTGGTTTCAATCGCGGTTTTCAAACCGAGCTTTTGTTGTTGCAGCTCATCAGAGCCACCACGTGCGGCTTCTGTTTTGAGCGCTTTGATATCTTGTTCGAGTTGGCCGATCTGTGCTTCAAGCGCCGCGCATTTTGCCGGAGCGGGTGAAGAGATCAAAGGCAGGCGTAAATCCGAGCAGCCGATTGATTTGGCATAAGCGGCCGTTTTGTCATGTTCACGTTGCGCTTTTTTGATTTGGCTCGCAAAAGACACATTGCTTGCCGCTGCAATCGATTGTTCGACGGCCGCGAGTTCCGCTTTCAGATTATCGCAATAGGCATTCGGCTGCTGTTGTGCAAAAGCGGGCGCGCTTAGAGCACCAACAACACATAGGGCAAAGATTTGACGGAACGGGTGCAAACGGGGCATGACCAGAAATGAGGGGCGACCAAACTGTCGAAAGGCCAAAGGATCGCGTCAATTTCATGGCCGGGCCGACACCGCCCCCTCATTCCACCCTTGTGTGGTCCGCGTCAAGCGGGCCCATTCAGTTCTGGCAGGTAATCAGATAGGCCGTTTCCGAAGGTTTAACGGCCGCTTTTGACGTAAGCGAGGCTGTAATGTCCTCTGCCGAGGCGCGCTCAAAGCGGACGGCCACAGACATGCCCTTCACTTGGCACCAGGAATCCGCAACGAGTTTCGCGCAGGCTTTGCCTTCGGCGAGGCAATCATCCATTCCATAACCATCATTGGCGGGCACAACGAAAGTTGTCTCGGTTGCGTGAGATAGGCTCAGAGATACACAAGCCGCAAGCAAGGCGGCAAACAGAACAGAACGCATAAGGGCAGAGATCCAAATTTAGAATTTTCGGCAAATTCTCCCCGATTGATTGAAACATGGTTAAAATTCGACACTAAAATCGATGTTTTTTCATTTTCTGACGCGAGGCGTGGCTTGACGGGCGAAGCGTCCGACGGCACAATACGTTCCATGGTAAAGACCTCGCCGATCTGCATTTGCGGAATTATTACCAGCTAATCGCTTAGCTGGCCGGGGCCCTTTTACTCTTCTGATCCAGGGCAAAGATGACCGGGGCCAGTCAGGCAGGAGCCCTCATGTCGCTTACGCTTTACAACACGCTCACCCGTAAGAAAGAGCCCTTCGCGCCGATCGATAAGGCGCATGTGCGCATGTATGTCTGCGGACCGACGGTTTATGATTTTGCCCATATCGGCAATGCGCGGCCGGTGATCGTGTTTGATGTGCTTTATCGTTTGTTGCGGTACATTTATGGCGAAACTCATGTCACTTATGTGCGCAACATCACGGATGTGGATGACAAGATCAATGATCGCGCTGCGCGTGATTATCCGAACTTGCCATTGAATGACGCCATTCGTCTCGTCACTGAAAAAACCGCCGCGCAATTTCATGCAGATGTTGCTGCCCTTGGTTGCTTACCGCCGAATGTCGAGCCGCGCGCGACCGATAATATTCAAGAAATGATTGGCATCATCAATCGCCTTCTTGCCAATGGCCACGCCTATATCGCGAAAGGTGATCAAGGTCGCGAAGTGCTATTCGAAGTGGGTCGCATGGCCTCTTATGGCGCGCTTTCAAACCGCAAACTCGACGAGCAGATCGAAGGCGCGCGCGTGGCTGTTGAAGCGCATAAAAAGCACCCAGCCGATTTTGTTTTGTGGAAAGAATCTTCAAGCACGGAGCTCGGATGGACAGGGCATTTCATTGATCGCGGCGAGACGATCTCGATCTATGGCCGTCCGGGTTGGCACATCGAATGTTCGGCGATGAGTCATCGTTATTTGGGAGAAATATTTGACATTCATGGTGGCGGCATTGATCTCGTGTTCCCGCATCATGAAAATGAAATCGCGCAAAGCTCATGCGCCTTCAACACACCGCGCATGGCTAATGTCTGGATGCATAACGGCTTCTTGCAAGTCGAAGGTCAGAAAATGTCCAAGAGCCTCGGCAATTTCGTGACGATCAATGAGTTGGTTGCAACGAATCAATTCGGTGGACGCTCTTGGTCTGGTGAAGTCTTGCGCCTCGCAATGCTCAAAACACACTACCGCCAGCCGATTAATTTTACTGTAAAGGCATTGGAAGAGGCAGAAAAGACACTAGCGACTTGGGCTGAACTCGCGGATCGTCATAAAGTTTCTTTGACATCCGGCCTCATTGAACCCGCTTTGCTTGAAGCCTTACACGATGATTTGAATACAGCTTTTGCTTTTGCTGTGTTAGCGGATCTTGCGCGTAAAGCGCGGACCAATTTCAATGATGCGCAACAGCTTACTTTCTGCGCGGATTTTTTAGGCTTCAATACAAAGAGTTGGTTCTCGCGCGCCGATTTAACCAGCGCCAAAGCAGATTTTGATCCGGTATTGAAGGCAAAGGTCGATACACTCATAGCCGCTCGCTTAGATGCTCGCCGCAATAAAAATTTTGCCGAGTCGGATCGCATTCGCGATGAGTTGCTTGGCTTGGGCATTCAATTGAAAGACGGCAAAGACGCTGACGGCAATCCCGTTACGACATGCGAGGTGAAGCGATGAACACTTCCGCGCCTGCGCTTCGTCCGCTTTTGCCGAAAGATATCCCGTTTCTCTTGCGCATTACGCGTGCGAGCATCGAACAATTGGCGCAAGATGAATATTCGCCCGGACAAATCGAAGCATGGGTCGCAAGCTTTGAAGACCAAGCATCATTCACAGCGCGTGTCACAACGGGCCTCACTTTGATTGCAACGCTTGATGGGTTTCCGGCAGGCTATGCAATGCTCAAAGGGGAGGATGAAATTGATCTTCTTTATGTCGCGCCGGGCGTTGTGAGACGCGGTGTCGCTTCGGTCTTGATTGAAGCGCTTGAGAAACTCGCAGCCGCGCGCGGTACCACAAAAATTACAGTGAAAGCGAGTGATGTTGCGCGTCCGTTTTTCTCCGCGCGTGGCTATGAAGCGCAAAGCCGCAACACCGTGCCGCTTGGCGAGGAGTGGCTCGGCCACACCGTGATGATGAAATCTTTTGGCGTTAAAGCGCCCACTCTGCAGTGAAAGTGGAAACCCATGTCTCTTGATCGTGTTTATCTGTTTGACACCACTTTGCGGGACGGAGCGCAGACAACAGGAGTTGATTTTTCACTTGCTGACAAGGTCCAGATTGCCGCGATGCTTGATGGTCTCGGCATTGATTATGTCGAAGGCGGTTATCCTGGCGCCAATCCGCTGGATACAGAATTCTTTTCTGAAAAACGCACGAAACAGGCGCGTTTTACCGCATTCGGTATGACGAAAAAAATTGGCCATTCGGCGTCGAATGATCCGGGCATTGCGGCGCTGCTTGAGTCAAAAAGCGATGCGATTTGCTATGTTGGTAAATCTTGGGATTATCAGGTTCGCGTTGCGCTTGAGGCCTCGCTTGAAGATAATCTCGACAGTGTGCGCGATAGCGTGTTGACGACCGTGAAAGCCGATCGGGAAACAATGCTTGATTGCGAACATTTTTTCGATGGTTACAAAGCCAATCCCGATTATGCGTTGAGCGTTGCGAAAGCTGCCTATGACGCGGGGGCGCGTTGGGTTGTGCTCTGTGATACGAATGGTGGCACTTTACCGCATGAGGTCGAACGTATTATTGGCGAGGTGGTCAAACAGATTCCAGGCGATCATCTCGGTATTCATGCTCATGATGATACGGGGCAGGCCGTGGCGAATTCGCTTGCGGCCGTACGCGGCGGAGTGCGGCAAATTCAAGGTACATTAAATGGGCTTGGCGAGCGCTGCGGCAACGCCAATCTTGCGACGATCATCCCGACTTTGAAACTGAAATCCGAATTTTCAAATCATATTACGACCGGTGTAAGTGATGAGGCCTTAAAAAGGCTCACGCAGGTTTCACGGGGGCTCGATGAAATCTTAAATCGCTCGCCCAACCGTCATGCGCCCTATGTCGGCGCATCGGCCTTTGCGACGAAAGCGGGCATTCACGCATCAGCCGTGATGAAAGATCCGCAAACCTATGAACATGTAGCACCTGAAAGCGTCGGCAATCGTCGCAAAGTGCTTGTGTCGGATCAAGCGGGGCGGTCCAATATCCTTGCCGAGCTTGAACGTCTCGGCATCGCTGTCAAAAAAGATGATCCGCGGGTCTTGCGTCTTCTTGATGAAGTGAAAGAGCGTGAGGGTTTGGGTTATTCTTATGAAGGTGCGGATGCGAGCTTCTTTCTGCTTGCGCGTCGCATCATTGGCGAAGTACCGGAATTTTTCCGTGTCGAGCGTTTCAGCGTGAATGTCGAGCGGCGCTTTGTTGAAGGCAGCGAGACGGAGACGGTCGCTGAAGCTTTTGTCAAAGTGAATGTCGGTGGCGAGGTGTTAATCTCGGCAGCGGAAGGAAATGGTCCTGTCAACGCGCTCGATCTCGCTTTACGCAAAGATCTCGGCAAATATCAGCGTCATATCGAAACGCTCGCAATCGTCGATTATAAGGTCCGTGTGTTTCAAGGCGGATCCGATGCTGTCACGCGCGTTCTCATAGAAACCGCCGATAAAAGTGGCGAGCGTTGGACCACGGTTGGTGTGAGCGGCAATATTATTGACGCGTCCTTCCAGGCGCTCATCGATTCCATAACCTATAAATTGCTGAAAAGCGGCGCTACTGCCTTATGATTCACATTTTTGTAAGTGATGTTTCGCTGTCTTCGCCTCGCGGTAGATGTTGAATTTTTTGTGCAATCATAGACACAATGTCGCGCGCGTGTTCCGCGACGGCGTAATTTACCTCGAGGCCTTCGCGTATAAATTCGAAATTCCGCATATGGGCCATCAGTGTGATCAAGGGTCGCCAAAAGCCTTTGATGTCGGCGATCACAATCGGCTTGGTGTGTCGGCCTAACTGCGCCCATGTGAGTTGCTCGATGAGTTCTTCCAATGTGCCAACGCCGCCGGGTAGCGCCACAAATGCATCTGATTTTTCGTACATCATTTTTTTGCGCGTGTGCATATCGTCAACGACGATATTTTCATCTGCGTCTTCAAACATAATCTCGCGATCTTTGAGAAAGCGTGGAATGATTCCGGTGACATAACCGCCATTATCTTTCACGGCTTTTGCCACTTCACCCATCAAGCCAACATTGCCGCCACCATAAACGAGGCGAATACCGGCTTCTGCCATGCTTTTGCCGAGTTCATTTGCTGCAATTTTAAAAGCAGGATCGGTTCCAAAACCAGAACCACAATAAACACAGATTGAAAGTGGATTTTTCATAACAAGATTTTTCGCATTCACTTTGGGTAAAGGTCAAGGTGACATCTGGCTTTATCGCTGATGGCGAAACACCGTAAATTGTGTTTGAGTAAGTGATGTGACGTCGGGGGGAGAGGCTTTACCATGAGCAACCGTGTGTGGATCGGCGTTGGCCTGTTGCTGCTTGTGGCAGCGATCGCTGTTTTCCAGTTTTTGCCCAGATTTAGCACGCAAAAGACCGAAACTGCGTCGCCATCGGCCTCCAACGCCCCCGAGCCCGAGGTCAAAGCCGCCAAAACGCCTGAACTGGCCCCAGCTCCAGCCCCCGCTTCCGAGGTCGAGGCCGCTAAAACACCGGAACTGGCTCCAGCGCCACAGATCGTGCCGCCAAGTTTTGACGTTGTTCGGGTCGAGCCGAATGGGGATTTGGTCGTCGGCGGTCGGGCGCAATCTGGCTCCACCGTCACACTTCTGGCGGATGGAAAATCGATTGAGACATCAAAAGTGGGCGAGACTGGTCAATTTGCGATGGTGCCGCCCGCTTTATCTTCTGGCCCGCATGTGTTGACTTTGCTTATGATATTGCCAGACGGAAAAACTTTTCCCTCCGCGCAAAGCGTCGCCGTCGATGTCCCTCAAGCCAAAAAAGGCGCCGTTCTTGTCGCAAAAAGTGAGCCCGGCAAAGCGACCGAACTTCTTGCACCTTTGAACGTGGACCAAAATGGAGAATTGGCCGTCAATAAACCGACCGCCAATGGACCGCGTGCGATGGTGGGCATAACGGTAGTCGAAGCGGATGAGACGGGCGCGCTTTATGTTGCCGGTAAAGCTTCAGGCGGCTCCTCGGTGCGACTCTACCTGAATGAAAGTTTTGTCGGATCCGCCGAAACATCAGCTGATTCGTCTTGGTCCTTCCGGATTGAGAAGGGTGTGGTCGCAGGACATTATAATGTTCGGGTTGATGATGCTGATCCTAAAACAGGAAAAGTCCTCTCCCGCGCAGAAGTTGGTTTTGACATGCCGGCGCTTTCAACGCCCGCAACGGCCCAGCCCGCAGCACCCTCGACGAATACCGTGGCTTCCACTCAAGCGGCGTCCGCACCGGCAAAACAGGCAGCGGTCACAATCCCCGAAATTGAGACGGCCACCGTGGTGCGCGGCGACAGTCTTTGGCGCATCAGCAGCAAAACCTATGGGTCGGGCTTCCGCTACACGGAGATCCATCAGGCCAATCGCAAGCAAATCCGCGATCCGGATTTGATCTATCCGGGCCAGATCTTTGTGTTGCCGAAACTGCGATAGGCGTCGTCCTTCAAGCTCTTGCATTTCTGCAAAGCTCGCGCGTATCTGGGCGCGGCGAAATTTTTGCGCTTCGCTCTTATTTGGGTGATAAGACTTTCGCTTCGGCCCCTCGGGGCCGTTCCTTTTTTATGATGTCTTGATCCAGTTTGGAGTTGTTATGGCTCGTTCCATGTCCCGCGGTCGCCCGTCCTCTCAGGCCGTTAGCATTCGGCCCCAGACTTCGATGTGGCGGACGGTCAAAGGATTCTGGCCTTATCTTTGGCCGGAAGATCGCGCCGATTTACGCATGCGCATAATTATGGCCACAGGCCTTTTGATCGCGGCCAAGCTCGTAACCATTGCTGTGCCTTATACATTCAAATGGGCAACCGATGCGCTCGCCCCCGCAGCGCTCGCCGAGATGGATCAAACTTTTTTTTTCATCGGCATTCCCGTCGCTTTGACTCTGCTTTACGGTTTCTCGCGCGTGTTGATGGCGTTGCTCACGCAAGTCCGTGACGCACTTTTTGCTGCGGTTGCGATGCATTCCGTGCGGCGTCTTGCCAATGAAACATTCGAACATATGCATAGCTTGTCTTTGCGCTTTCATCTTGAACGCAAAACGGGAGGCTTGACGAGTGTGCTTGATCGCGGGCGCGCAGGGATTGAAACCATAGTGCGTATGACGATGTTGACGCTGGCGCCGACCATCGTTGAATTTGTAATGATTCTTGCGGTTCTTCTTTATGAATTTGATTGGCGTTATGCGATCGTCACGATTTTGATGATCATCGGTTATATGGTGTTCACCACCAAAGCCACTGAATGGCGCATGGACATTCGGCGCTTGATGAATGATAGCGACACGGATGCGAGCGGTAAAGCGGTTGATAGTTTGTTGAATTTCGAAACGGTCAAATATTTTGGAGCCGAGACGCGCGAAGCCGCGCGTTATGGCAAGGCAATGGAGAAATTCGAAAAAGCCAGCGTGAAAGCCTATGTATCGCTTGCAGTTCTGAACTCCGGCCAAGCTATTATTTTCGTGCTTGGGCTTACGGTTTGTATGGCCCTTGTTGTGCAAGGTATTCGCGAGGGCCGCCATACGGTTGGCGATTTTGTTCTCGTCAATGCGATGTTGATCCAGCTCTATCAGCCATTGAATTTTATGGGCATGGTCTATCGCGAAATCAAACAGGCTTTGATCGATATTGATCAGATGTTTGATATTCTCGATCAGGATCCGGAAATTGCGGATCGTCCGGGCTCGAAGCCACTGCTTATTGAAAAAGGTGAAGTGCGTTTTGATCACGTCAAATTCTGTTACATGCCGGAACGCACCATTCTTGATGGTGTTGACTTTACAGTGCCCGCTGGAAAGACCGTTGCGATTGTCGGCCCATCAGGCGCAGGTAAATCTACAATTTCGCGTTTGATGTTCCGCTTTTATGAACCGCAATCGGGGCGCATTCTGATTGATGGGCAGGATATTGGCGATGTGCGGCAAGCGGATCTGCGCGCAGCGATTGGTATGGTGCCGCAAGATACGGTGCTCTTTAACGACACGATCTATTACAATATCCGTTATGGACGCTGGGACGCGACGCGCGAGGAAATCGAAGCGGCAGCCAAACTCGCGCAAATTGATGAATTCATCAAATCGCTGCCCGACGGCTATGAAACAAATGTCGGTGAGCGTGGTTTGAAATTGTCAGGCGGCGAGAAGCAGCGTGTTGCGATTGCGCGGACGATTCTCAAAGGCCCGCCCATTCTCGTGCTTGATGAAGCGACTTCGGCACTCGATAGTTTTACAGAACGTGAAATCCAGAACGCGCTTGAAGCGGTCTCGCGTGGACGCACGACGCTTGTCATCGCGCATCGGTTGTCCACTATCATTAATGCCGATGAAATTCTCGTTCTTGAGAAAGGTCGCATTGCCGAACGCGGGCGGCATCAAACGCTGCTTGAAAAGAAGGGCATCTATGCCGAACTCTGGGAACGGCAGCGCGAGGCAGCGGAAGCGCGTCAGGCGCTTGAGAAAACCGGCGAAACATTGACCGAGCCCGTTATTCTGGCCAATAAGGGGTGAGGGCAACTCGCCCCTTCGGGACTGGTGTGATGTCGATTTTGGATTCTGTCAGGAAGCAGCTTGTGCCCATCCACCGTGAGGGATGGCCATTTATTGCCATTTTTGCGGTGGTTGCCAATCTGCTGGCCTGGATCTGGTCGCCGCTTGGCTGGATCGGCGGTATTTTGACCGTCTGGTGCATCTATTTTTTCCGCGATCCGGTCCGCACGGTGCCGGTGGGTCAGGGGCTTGTGATCTCGCCGGCTGATGGGCGGGTGTCGATGATTGTCGAGGCGGTGCCGCCGCCAGAGCTCGGCCTCTCCGATGAGCCGATGACGCGGATTTCGATTTTCATGAATGTGTTTAATTGCCATGTGAATCGCGTTCCCGTTTCCGGCACGATTGAAACCATTGCCTATCGCCCGGGTCTCTTTCTCAATGCAGAGCTCGATAAAGCGAGTGAAGATAATGAGCGCAACGCGATCATTGTGAACACGGGCCGTGAACGTTTTGGTGTTGTTCAGATCGCGGGATTGATCGCTCGGCGTATCGTTGGCTTTGTTGAAGAGGGTGATCGTTTGTCGGTTGGCGAAAGATTTGGCCTCATTCGTTTTGGCTCGCGTGTAGACGTCTATCTCCCTGATGGCTATGATCTGCTTGTGGGTGTTGGACAGACAATGATTGCAGGTGAGACTGTCATTGCTGCACGTGAAGATGCAACCGGCGAACTGCATTTTCAAAATCTATGACTGATCTTTTTCCTCCCTTTGAACCTGATAAGGATCCGCGACCGCGTCGTTTTAATGCGGTGCCATTACGCGTTCTTATTCCCAATCTTGTTACAATGCTTTCTTTGTGCGCTGGATTGACCGCGATCCGTTTCGCGTATGAAGGACAATTGCGTTATGCATTGATTGCTGTTCTCGTCGCTGCGATTCTTGACGGACTTGATGGACGCATCGCGCGTTTGCTCAAAGGCACCTCACGCTTTGGTGCAGAGCTTGATAGTCTTGCTGATTTCTTAAGTTTTGGCGTTTCGCCTGCGATCATTCTCTATATTTATGGATTGAACGAATTGCAGTCGCTTGGATGGATCACCGTAGTCTTGTTTACATCTGCGTCAGCACTTCGTTTGGCGCGATTCAATGTGATGATTGATGATCCTACACGGCCTGAATGGCAGAAGAATTTCTTCACGGGAATTCCCACGCCGGCGGGTGCGCTGACCGGATTACTGCCAGCTTATTTTCTCGAATTGGGTTTAGAGGTTCCGGCGAGCTTTGCGGTGGTCGAAGCGGTCTATGTGCTCTTCATTGCCTTTATGATGGTAAGCCGCATTCCGACTTTTGCCGGTAAGACTTTCGGTAGCCGCGTGCCGCGTGAATGGGTGTTACCGCTCTTCGTGATTGTCATTGCGATTGTCGGGTTGCTTGTGACTTATATGTTCCAGTTTCTCGCGGTCACGACGATTCTCTATCTTTTGATGATTCCGTGGGGTTCTCGTCGCTATCGGATGCTCGAAAGATTACACCGGACGGCCGGTGCGCACCCTTAAGGGCATATGCGGGGGATGGTTCACAAATGGCGCGGTTTCGTTTAGGGTCCGCCGCTCTTAAAAGGGTGGCCCGTTCACGGATCCCCGCTGATTGAAGGTTCAGGATGGCTAAAGAAGAAGTTTTGGAACTCCCCGGCATGGTCACGGAATTGTTGCCGAATGCGATGTTTCGCGTTCAGCTCGAAAATGACCATGAAATTATCGCCCATACTGCAGGTAAAATGCGCAAAAATCGCATTCGTGTCTTGGCCGGCGATAAGGTTCTCGTGGAAATGACCCCCTATGATTTGACCAAGGGGCGCATCACCTACCGCTTCAAATAGTTACGGACGCGGTTTAGCCTCAACTCCGTCATATTCTCTGTGAACAGGATTGTCCGTGGCAGACCCGGCGCTTATTCTCGCTTCAGCCTCTCCGCGTCGCCTTGATCTCTTGCGTCAGATCGGGTGTGAGCCGCAGCATTTAATCGCTGCGTCCATTGACGAGACGCCTTTGAAGAATGAATTGCCGCGAGTTCATGCGATCCGCTTGGCGCGCGAAAAAGCCGAAGCGGTTTGTAGAAAACTCGAAATCGCTGTTCTTGCCGGCGCCTTTGTTGTTTTGGCTGCCGATACGGTTGTTGGCGTAGGCCGTCGCATTCTACCCAAAGCGGAAACCGAAGAGGATGCGCGCGCATGTCTCGCACTTCTGTCTGGACGTGCGCATCGCGTTCATACGGCGCTCGCTATAATTGGCCGTGATGGACAACGTCGCCTTCGTCACGTCGAGACAAAAGTCGGTTTCAAAAGATTATCGCAAGAAGAGATCGAAACTTATATCGCCTCTAAAGAATGGCAAGGTAAAGCGGGTGGCTACGCAATTCAGGGCTTGGCGGCTGCCTATATCGATTTTCTTTCAGGCTCTTATTCTGGCGTTGTCGGCTTGCCACTTTACGAAACTGCACAACTGCTTGGGAGCTTCGGCATAAAGGCGAAGAGGGTGCCGTGACAGACACTCCTGAAAAAGACGAAACCGGAAAAGTTGTTATGCTTGGTCGCTGTCCGAGTTGCAGCAAAAGGGCTGTCCGTGACTTCCGTCCCTTTTGCTCGAAACGCTGTGCGGATCTGGATCTCGGGCGATGGCTTACCGGTAGTTACGCGATTCCTGCCATTGAAACAGATGATCCGGACGAAGAAGATCACACCTCGTCTTTGCTTGACAAATTTTGACATGACTTGCGCCTGGTTTACGGGCAGACCGTAGGGCAACTCAAAAAAATTCAGGTTGTAGATCTGACATTTTTCATCTTGAAGTTGTATAGTGCTCCAACGGTTGTGTGGGGGCCTGTAACGTTCATGATGGGTAAGCGGATCACGCTCAGACGGTTTTGGCTGATTTCACCTGTGCTCCTCGCATTGGTGGTGCTTGGCTCTGCGGCTCATCGCCTGGAAGCGGGTGAAGCGCCGCCATGGAAGTTGTGCTTCTCGCCTGATGGCCGCTGTTCCACCTTGATTCTTGAAGCGATCTCGTCAGCGCGTGAACCGATCCGTGTTCAAGCGTATAGTTTTACCGCGCGTCCGATTGCCGAAGCTCTGGTTGAAGCACATCGTCGCGGTGTTGATGTGGCTGTTATTGTCGATAAAAGCCAAAATTCCGAACGCTATTCTGTGATGTCACTTCTGAGCGAAGCGAATATTCCGCTTTATGTTGATTATTGTTGCGCGATTGCCCACAATAAAGTGATGGTCATTGATGGCAAAAAAGTTGTCACCGGTTCCTGTAATTTTACACAAAGCGCTGAATCACTGAATGCTGAAAATCTCCTTGTGATCGATGATGCAAAAATGGCGAAAGCCTATCTCGATAATTGGAGGGGGCATCGCGACGGCGCGCGCGTTTTTGCGGTGAAGTGAATTCAGCGCGATTCAATAACCGTTTTGGCGACTAGATTATAAAAATCTTTCGCGAATTGTTCCGGTTGTCCCAAAGGCCGGTCTTTTATTTGTCGTCTCAAAGCACTGCGCAGATAAGTCCGCCTTTTGGTGTCCTGTGCAAGCGCTACGGCTTTCTTCACATAGTCATCGTGATAGAGGGCAGCGAGATCACCCAAGCCCGCATTGGAAAGATTTTAATAGCTTAAGCGTTCAAAAAAGGCAGTGCCGACCAGCGTGATCACGGGAACGCCCATGAAAATGGATTCGCAAGTTGTCGTACCGCCCGTCTGCGGAAATGTATCGAGCGAAATATCCATTTCATTGTAAAAACGCATATGTTTGCCGCGCACAGATACAAACTGAATGCGATCAGCCGCGACGCCTTCATCAACAAAGGCCTTGGTCATATATTCGCGGAATGCTGCGGCTCCCGCTTCAGGTCTGACAAATAAAAATTTTAATTCAGGCACTTCGTTTAACACGCGTGCCCATGTCGATAAAACTTTAGGGCTATATTTATAGGGGTTATTTGCGGTGCCGAAGGTGATGTAGCCTTTGCGCGCCGAAGGAATAACGGGTTTGATTTCTTCTGCTTCATTGAAGCCCAAACGCCCCATCGCCACCCAACTCTTTGGCATCTCAAAAAGCTTTTCAATTAGCAGTGCGGGATCAGGTGGATTGATGAACGGATCGACCAAAATATAATCGATGGTCTCAAGCCCCGCCGAATGCGGATAACCAAGCCAACTCGCTGTTACGGGTGCCGGATTCCACGCCATCACTTCGATTTTTGTTCATGTCGGTAGAGCTGCCAAGTTCAAACAAGATGTCGAGTTGATCTTTGGCAATGAGTTCTGCTGCATCGCGATCCGCAATCGCCTTGTGCCAGCGGAATTCATTCACACGCCTTGCAATATATTGCTAGATCGGATCGGGATCATGGCGACACCATGAATAGCAATAGACTTCAAATCTATTCCGATTGATAAAATCAAAAAGCGGCATGGTGAAATAGCTCACCGGATGATGTCTCAAATCAGAAGACATGATGCCCAGTCTTATTTTGTCGCGACCTTTCACCAATGCAGGTTTGGGCAAAGGGTTGAGTTTGGTTTTCGCAAGCTCAATCCGGCCCCAAATACGATGTTGCTCTAAAATATCATAACGGTCTTCATCCGTTTCAATGCGCGCAAGATGATAATGAAATGCGTCATGAAGGCTTTCACTTGTCCAAGTGCGTCCAAGATCGCGAAATGAACCCAAGGTTTTGACAATATCAAAACGTCCCATCCGTACGAGAATGTTGTGAGCCATACGTACAAAGCGTGAAGGAAGAGGGCCTAAGGTTAAGGCCTTCATCACGGCTTCATAGCCTGCTTGAATATGATCAGCTTTATTGCCATAACGAGAACGATAAAGACTATTGGCGTAATTCATCCAATAAATTTCATCGTCGGGCTTTAGCTTAACCGCGCGGAGATAATGCTTGTTGCCACGCTCACGATCAAAACGCGCAACGGTTTCCGCAAGTTGAAAATGGGCCCAGGCGTCGTCCGGCTCTTCTTCAATCCGCTGAATTAGAAACCTTTCGGCCTCAGTGAATTTTCCAGCCCGGCGATAAACCATAATCCGCGCTTCGATGATTCGGTGTTCCTGCGGCATTTCACGAATTGCGGCTTCAACCGCCTTGATTGCCTCTTGATGGCGCTCAAAATCCATATCCGCTTTGATGCGGTCAATCCATGTAATCACGTCTTTAGGATTGAGCTGAACCGCCTTGTCAAAAAACGAATCGTGCTCAGTAAATCACCTTTTTGTAAATGAGCATTGCCAAGAAAACGCGCAGCCGCAGGATTTTGAGGGTCAACCTCTTTGAGCTTTGGCGTTGAGGTTCGCTTCATCGCTCCGCTTTAGTTCCACGAGTAGCAGCGTTTTGTTTGCAAGAGCCGCGATGGCTATTTTATCCGCTTTAAAAGCCTCATCAAAAAAGCCAAGCGCTTCATCAAAATTCCGCGAGCGCTTTGCCGCGATCCCTGATAGATTGAGAAGCTCTGCATCTTTTTTAAAAAGCTACGAGCTTTGGTGAGATAAGAAGCGGCATCGGCCGGGCGTTCAAGTTGCAACACCATCCGCGCAAGATGATACCAGGCGAGGCGTGCTTCTTTTGGCTTCTTTTTGTCTTTACTTTCGATCCAGTGGGTTAATTTTCGTACGGCCTTGTTGCGTTGTCCTTTCGCTTCGAGGGCAAGGCAATCTTCGAGTAAGGCCATTGGAGCTCCGACTTTATATATCGGACTTGACCTTAGGAAAATAGATTAAAAAGTCCAAAATGAAAGCGTGCCAATTGCATCAAATTGGAGCGAGTTTTTTAGCATTTTGTTAAAAATCCGATGAGCCCCGCAGTTGACCCATTCGCACGCGTATCTTGGGTTTCACCTTTTACAAGCGGCAAAAGGCTTGTGGCCAGTTCTTTGCCTAATTTGACGCCCCATTGGTCAAAAGCGTTGATTCCGAAAATGGCGGCTTCGACAAAAACGCGATGCTCGTAAAGAGCGATGAGTGCGCCGAGTTGCGCGGGATCAAGCCGTTCATATGCCAGCGTGAGAGAGGGCCTATTGCCGGGAAAGACGCGATGGGGTGCCAGCTCTTCGGCTGTTTGAGGTTGCAGACCGCGCGCCAAAAGCTGAGCTTTTGCTTCCTCCTTTGTGCGGCCAACAAGTAGCGCCTCTGATTGCGCAAGGCAATTGGCAATTAACAAATCGTGATGGTTTTTCAGATCTGTGCGTTCCGCTTTTGCCGCAATAAGAAACTCGACCGGAATGATATCGGTTCCTTGATGCAGCAATTGAAAAAATGCGTGTTGTGAATTGGTGCCCGGCTCACCCCACACAATTGGACTAGAGGCATGATTAAGTGCCGTTCCATCACGTGCAACGTGTTTGCCATTTGATTCCATATCAAGCTGTTGCACATAGGCGGGAAATCGCGCGAGGCGTTGATCATAAGGGATCAGCGCCCGTGTTGGATACTCACATATCAAACGATGCCAGACGCCAATCAGTCCGAATAGGACCGGAAGATTTACTGTAAGCGGCGCGGATGTGAAATGCTCATCGAGTGCGCCGGCGCCATCGAGAAAAGCCTCAAAATTTTTCGAGCCAATCGCAATGGCAAGCGGCAATCCGATTGATGACCAGATTGAATAACGCCCGCCGACCCAATCCCAAAAGCCGGTGATGCGATCTGCACGCACGGGAAATTGAGCAGCTTTATCAAGCGCGGTTGTCACGGCCATGAAATGATGTGCGACTGCGTCATCGCCCAAGCGCTCGGCAATGAAGCTTCGCGCTGAGATCGCATTGGTCATTGTTTCAATCGTCGTGAAAGTTTTCGAGGCGATAATGAACAATGTCGTTTCAGGATTAAGCCCGATCAGCGTGTCAGCGAGATGCGCGCCATCAACATTTGATACGAAATGAAGTTTTGGTCCGTTATGCCATGGCACCAGCGCGAGTGTTGCCATCGCAGGACCGAGATCCGAACCGCCAATGCCGAGATTGACAACATCGGTAAAAGTCTTTCCCGTTGAACCTGAAATTTTTCCTGAGCGAACGCCTTCAGCGAGTGCGAACATCTTCGCGCGCTCCGCGGCAATATCCGACATGATGTTATGACCATCGAAAAGCAGAGGGCTTTGATCGCGACGACGCAGCGCCGTATGCAATACGGCGCGATGTTCGGTTTGATTGATCTTTTCACCACGAAACATCGCGTCACGTTTTGATTCAAGATCAACCGCGCGCGCGAGATCAAGCAGCAGTGACAACGTCTCATCGGTCAGCGCGCATTTTGAAAAATCAAGCAGCATCCGCTCATGTTTTCGCGAGAATTTTACAAAGCGGTTCGGATCGGCATCAAAGAGTGTTTTGATCGGTTGCGTCTTTTTCGTTTGCCAATGGGCTCGGAGCTTTGCGAGCGCGACATCTTTAGTGGGACTCATGATCAGGTAATCCGAAGCAAAATGAGGAAGGGACCATAAACCGCCCCTTCCGATAGACAAAGCGGGGTTGCGGATGATCCCCTTGATCTTTCGAGGCAATCGGGCGCACTTTTACATACTTGGCTTGGGGAAGGACCAAAAATCATCATGTTCATATCGATTGGACAGATTGAGGCGCATTACGCTCGCTTGCCGGAGGGGTTTTTCACCGCCTTGCCGCCAACGCCGGTCGCGGCCCCGCGTCTGATCGCATTCAATGATTCGCTCGCCCGCGAGCTTGGGCTTTCCCTCGACGGCGTTTCGTCAGAAGAGTTGGCTCGGCTCTTTGTTGGCAATGAACTTCCCTTGGGTGCGACGCCCGTGGCGGTGGCCTATGCCGGTCATCAATTTGGAAGTTTCGTTTCGCAGCTCGGCGATGGCCGTGCGATCCTTTTGGGTGAAGTGAGGGATCGTTCTGGGAAATTGCGTGACATTGCCTTCAAGGGGTCGGGTCGCACACCCTATTCACGCGGCGGTGATGGACGTGCCGCTTTGGGCCCTGTGTTACGCGAATATATCGTAAGCGAAGCGATTCATGCTTTGGGCGTGCCGACGACGCGGGCGCTCGCAGCAGTGCTGACAGGCGAGCGTGTTTTGCGGGAGCAAGGCCCTTTGCCGGGTGCGGTGTTTACGCGTGTGGCTTCAAGTCATCTTCGCGTCGGGACATTTCAATTTTTTGCTGCGCGTGAAGATCAAGTTTCATTGCGTACGCTTTTATCATTTGCGATTGAGCGGCATGATCCTTCTGCAAAAGAGTCTGATAATCCCGCGCTGGCATTCTTAAAAGGTGTCATTGAAAGACAAGCGCATTTGATTGCGCGCTGGATGGCGCTCGGCTTTGTTCATGGTGTGATGAACACCGATAATATGACGATCTCTGGCGAAACGATTGATTACGGACCTTGCGCTTTTATGGAAGCCTATGATCCGGCGACGGTCTTCAGCTCTATCGACCAATTTGGTCGCTATGCGTATGGACGCCAAGCCGCGATTGCGCAGTGGAATCTTGCGCGCCTTGCCGAAGCGCTTTTGCCTTTGATTGATTTAGATGAAGAACGCGCTGTGAAACAAGCATCCGATGCGATTTCCGGTTTCGCACATCTTTATCATAAAGCCTATGATGAGGCGTTCCGCTCCAAGCTGGGTCTTCGGAAGCGCGAAGACGAAGACCAAGATCTTGTCGCCTCACTTCTTTTGCGCATGCAACAGAAGCAAGCGGATTTCACTTTAACCTTTCGCGCCTTCTTAAATGCCGTTGATCCTCAAAATGATCAAACGCTTCGGCAATTTTTGGGCGATGACGAAGTGGCAGAAGCTTTGATTGCACGGTGGCGCGAGCGGCTTCAACGCGAAGAGGTTTCACAAACAGAAATTCAATCGCGGATTAAAGCGGTGAACCCTAAACGCATACCGCGCAATCATCGCGTCGAAGAGGCCATCCAAGCCGCGCAAGTTTCTGATGATTTTGAACCCTTTTATCGCCTCGCCCGTGCGTTGCAGTGTCCTTATGAAGATGATCCTGAATATGAAGCCTATGAAGCGCCCGCCGAACCGCATGAACGGGTGAGGGTAACTTTTTGCGGAACGTAACGAAGGGCTCCGGCCCTTGAAGGGCGAGCGCGGCTGTGTAAGGTAGGCGCCGAAAAGCCGCTTCGGCTTCAGGAATTTAGATTGATAGAGGGAATTTCATCTCATGCAAACCGCTTTTGCCCCCCTTCGCGCCTTCGCCGCGCGCCCGAGTCTCGCCCGTGATGCGGTGCTTGTGGTTCTCGGTTCTGTTCTCTTGGCGATTTCGGCCAAGGTACAAGTGCCCTTCTGGCCGGTGCCGATGACGATGCAGACTTTCATCATTTTGATGCTTGGTGTGCATGCGGGTCTGCGCATCGCGGGTGCAAGTGTTGCGCTTTATCTAATCGAGGGTGCAGCGGGCTTGCCGGTGTTCTCAACGGGGGCAGGCCTCGCTTTCATGGCGGGCCCGACAGGCGGTTATCTCGCGGGCTTTTTGGTCTCTGCACTCTTCATCTCATTCGCTTTCGAGCGTGGTTTGAATCGCTCTTTGGCATCCACTACTTTGATCATCCTTCTCGGAGATGCTCTGATCATGGGTTTAGGCTTTGCGTGGCTCTCCTCGCTGATCGGTGTCGAGAAAGCCTTCGCGGTGGGTGTTCTACCTTTCTTGCCTGCTGAAGCGTTGAAGATCGCTTTGACGATTGCCTCTGTTCAGCTCGTGAAGCGTCGTGTTGCAACGATCGACGCCGCGTAATTAGGGCGTTACGCTGGCGCGCCGTGCGAAAGCGCGGTCCATCGCGCCGGTGCGGCTTGTGAGCCAAGGAAAATGGCCGTAGCGGAACGAGAGTTCCTCTGCGGCTTTTTCGTAAGTCTCGCCATTGATCACGCGGCGATAAAGCGCGGCTGCAAGGCCAGAACGGTCCGCGCCGCCTTCGCAATGGATGAGTAAGGGCTTTTCAGCATCGCGCATGGTTGCGATGAGATGATCAAGCTTTGCATCATCCGGCACTTCATTCGCTGAGAGCGGCAGATCAATATAAGTCACGCCGCGTTTTGCGCTTGTTGCGCGCTCCGCATCATACCAGTCTGAATTTTGCTGCGCCCCTCTGAGATTGATCACTGTTTTGATGTTGTGATCCTTGATCACGCTCTCAAATCCTGATGCGGAGAGCTGCGCGGAGCGATAGACCTCACTCGTCCCGATTTGATGCACATTGCCGCTCAAACGCAGATAGGCGGCCCAGCTGATGGCGCCACTCGCCGGTAAGCTGATAATGAGAACAATTGCGAGGCCTAGATGCTTAAAATGACGAGGGGTTTTATGTGAGATCATCACGCCTTGAAACTCTCTTTGGTCAAAGTAACGGTTTCAAGAAAATCCCAATCAAGCGTCACGCCGATACCCGCTCCTTGTGGCACAGGCATTTGTCCGTTTTTTGTTTCAAGTCGTTCATGGATGATATCGCGCGGGAAATAACGGCTTGCGCTTGATGTGTCGCCAGGCTTTTTGAAATTGCGCAAGGTCGAAAGATGAATGTTATGCGCGCGACCAACGCCTGATTCAAGCATACCTCCACACCAGACGGGAACCGAGAACGCCTCCGCAAGATCATGAATGTGGCGCGCTTCACCAAAGCCGCCCACGCGGCCCACTTTGATATTGATCACGCGCATTGCATCCGTTTGCAGCGCTTTGCGCGCATGCGCGACGGTGCGGATACTTTCATCCAAACAGATTGGAGTGATAATTTCTTTTTGCAGCGTTGCATGATCATGAAGATCATCATACGCAAGCGGTTGCTCGATATAATTCAAACGGAAACAATCAAGCGCACGCATGATTTTCATATCGCCAAGTGAATATGCGCCATTGGCATCAACGCTCAAAGGGCAATCCGGAAAACGCGCGCGTATCGCCTCAATGAGTTTCACATCATGCCCCGGCATGATCTTTAGTTTGATGCGCTTATAGCCTTGATCAAGATGTTCTTGAGTTTTTGCGATCGTCTCATCAATCGACATAATGCCGAGTGACACGCCGACATCGACATGATTACCTTCGCCACCAAGATAGGTTTGCAAGGGTTCATTGCGTGCTTTGGCGAAAAGATCATAAAATGCCATCTCCACCACCGCTTTCGTCATGTAATGACCGCGCCAGGGTGAGAGGATCGGATCAAGCGCATTCGGATGCGTGAAACGCTTTCCCAAAAATTGCGGCAGATAGACTTCACGCAAAAGTTCCATACCGCCCGCAATTGTCTCCTCAAGATAATCGGGGAGCGGATCGACCACACTCTCCGCATAGCCTTCGAGACCTTCGCCGCGTAAAATCAACAGCGGAAAAATCTTGTCATGCATAGTGCCGGTTGAAATCGTAAAGGGCTTTAGGAGCGGTAAGCGCACGATACGCAATTCGGCTTCTTCAATTCTGATCCCGCTCATCAAACTCACCTTTTGCGCATCACTTATTTCAGTTGGTCTGCAGCATAGAGTGGCTCACGGGGCAAATTCAATCCGCCAACGGGCTTTGACACTGTATCAGCGCGCGAAGCGAAGGGGGGTCCACAACCAACCGGCTTGACAGAGGCGGGCTCCCTTGGCAGAAAATTATTTTTACGGACAGAGGGTCGGGCTTCCCGCAATTCTGTCCGCTCGCTAGGGGTGCTTCGCCTTTGTGCCTTCGGGGTCAAAAGCGGGGCTGAGAACAAACCCTTCGAACCTGAATGAGGTAATCCTCGCGCAGGGAAGCACAACGTAATGTCGGCCCCGCCGACCATTTCGGACAAGCTTTCCTGCCATCGCGATCAAAAGGACGATCACAATGGCAGATATCCATGCCCCCGCCGCTCAGGCGTTTTCATCTTCTTCGATTTCTCAGGCAAACCGCGTTTTTGGCTTCAGAGACCAGATGGCTCTGTGGTTCAGCCTCGGCGTTGGCCTGCTTGTCATGCAAGTCGGCGCCTATCTTATGCCGGGCTTGAGCCCTGGCCTTGCTGCGCTTGCTATTGTTGTGGGCTCAGTTTTGGGCGCTCTGATCCTCGCAACCACCGCGCGGCTTGGTCAACAGACTGGTCAATCCTCCGCCGGCATTATTGAGCTCGGCTTTGGCTCAGCTTTTGGCAAAGTGCCAATCATTCTCAATATCATCCAACTACTCGGGTGGACGGCCTTTGAAATTGCCGTCATGCGTGACGGCACACTTGCGGTGATGAAGCAATGGCTGGGGCTTGAAGGTTCGGCGCTTGCAATTTTTTTTGCGACCGCGTTATGGGGTGGCTTTTTACTGCTCTTGATGCTCGGCAAGATGACGAGCCTCGTTCGTCAATTCTTGTCACGCATCGGCTTGCCACTTGTTATCATTTCGTTGCTCTGGCTTACTTATGTTTTTGTGTCTGAATCAAACGCAAAAGGCTGGGGTACTTTGCTTTCAACAACCGGCACTGGCAAGATGGGCTTCTGGTCTGGTGTCGATCTCGTCATAGCGATGCCGATCTCGTGGCTGCCGCTTGTTGCGGATTATGCGCGTTACGGTCGCACGGCTAAGGGCTCTTTTGGCGGTACTTTCGTTGGTTATGTGTTCGCAAATATCTGGTGCTATGCGCTGGGTGTTCTTATTATTATTAACCAGCCAAGCGGTGATTTGGTCACGGGCCTATTGCTCGCGCAATTCGGATTGATTGCACTCTCACTCATCATCATCGATGAGCTTGATAACGCCTATGGTGATTTGCATTCGGGATCGGTGAGCTCGGAACGTCTCATCTCCGGCCTCTCACTCACAACGCGTGGATTGGTTTTAGGTGTTGTGTCAATTGCGATTGCCAGCTCTATTGATATGCGTGCGATTGAGCCCTTCATTCTTTACTTGAGCTCGGTCTTCGTGCCGCTTTTTGGCGTGATCTTGGCAAATTACCAGAGCATCAAACGGCGCGCGTTGACGAATGACGGCGTGAGCGCGCTTCATGTTGGTCCTGTTTTATCATGGTTTGTCGGTATTGCTGTCTATTATGGTGCAAAGCTTTACTATCCCGATTTTGGTAGCGCTTTGCCAAGCCTCATCATCTCCTTTGTGCTCGCAAAAATTCTTGTGATACTTTCAGATGAAAGATCATGACAAAAAGCATCGCGATTGTCGGTTCTGGAGTGATGGGGCTTACCGCCGCGCATCAATTGGCGCTGCGCGGCGCACGCGTCACACTCTATGATCGCAATCGCGATGTCGGCCGCGGTTGTTCGTGGTGGGCTGGCGGTATGTTGGCGCTATGGTGCGAGATGGAAAGCGCCGAAGCTTCGATCGGCGAATTGGGCCTTGAATCGCTTGCCTATTGGCGAGAACATTTTCCAGGCGTAATCAACAAAGGCAGTCTTGTTGTGGCTCCGCCACGCGATACGCCTGATCTCAAACGTTTTGCCGCGCGCACCTCGCATTTTGAAGTGATTGATGGTAAGCGCGTTGCTGAATTAGAGCCCGATCTCGCTGGTCGTTTTGAAACCGGTTTGTTTTTTAAGGAAGAAGCGCATCTTGATCCTCGAAAAGCACTGGGCTTTCTCTTCGAGCGCTTACAAAAAAATTTTGGTGTTCGCTTTGTGATGGATAGCAATGTTCGCCCCGAAGCCATCGATGCCGATCATGTTCTTGATTGTCGTGGATTCGAAGCGCGCGATGTGCTTCCCGATTTGCGCGGTGTCAAAGGCGAAATGCTAATCATACGTACAAGCGAAATTTCGCTTATCCGACCCATTCGCCTTCTTCACCCGCGTATCCCTGTTTATATCGTGCCGCGTGATGATCATCATTTCATGATCGGCGCAACGATGATTGAAAGTAGCGATCAATCACGCATCTCGGCGCGCTCAATGGTAGAACTACTGAACGCGGTTTACGCGCTTCATCCGTCTTTTGGTGAAGCCGAGATCGTCGAGACGGGTACCGATGTGCGCCCCGCTTTCCCTGATAATCTGCCGCGTATACGGCGGATGGGCAAAATTTTGCGACTGAATGGCCTTTATCGTCACGGTTATCTCGGGGCACCTGCGCTTTCGCGCCGCGCCGCAGAGATTGTGATGGAAGGCAAAACATTTCCGGAGGTTGAACGGTGATGATCATCGTCAATGGAGAGAGCGTCGAGACCAAAGCGCAGACAATGGCTGAGCTTTTGGATGAGCTTGGTTATGACGATATGCCGGTTGCGACCGCGAGAAATATGAGCGTAGTGCGCAAGCGCGAACGCGCGGACACAAAATTAGCTGAGGGTGATCGCATCGAAATCCTCGTGCCGATGCAAGGGGGGTGAGTGTGTCAGATCAAGTTTCATTCTATGGCGAGACCTTCACCTCGCGTCTCTTGCTCGGCACCGCGCAATATCCGTCGCCCGCAATTCTGTCTGATGCGATCAAAGATTCGGGCTCGGAGATCGTCACCGTCTCATTGCGGCGTGAATCGACAGGCGGCAAAAATGGTCGTGCCTTTTGGGATTTGATCAAAGCGCTGAATGTCCGCGTTTTGCCAAACACCGCCGGTTGTCATTCAGTCAAAGAAGCGGTGACAACGGCCGAGATGGCGCGCGATGTGTTTGATACGGAATGGATCAAACTTGAAGTTATCGGCCATGCCGACACATTGCAGCCCGATGTGTTCGGTCTTGTTGAAGCCGCACGCGAACTTGTTTCACAAGGGTTCAAAGTTTTCCCCTACACAACGGATGATCTCGTTGTGGGTGAAAAACTTCTTTCTGTCGGTTGCGAAGTTTTGATGCCCTGGGGCGCGCCCATCGGATCAGGAAAGGGCCTCAATAATCTCTTCGCGTTAAAAACCATGCGCGCCCATTTTCCCAATGTGCCGCTTGTTGTTGATGCGGGAATCGGTTTGCCCTCGCACGCGGCGCAATCGCTTGAATTGGGTTATGATGCCGTGTTGATGAATACGGCGGTTGCGAAGGCCGGTGATCCTGTAAAAATGGCAAAAGCCTTTGCGCTTTCAATTGAAGCCGGGCGTTTGTCTTATCACGCGGGCGCGATGGAAGCGCGCGATATGGCTTTGCCTTCGACACCGGTTCTCGGCTTGGCCTTTTCGGAGACATTCTGATGTTTGATCCTTTTTATCTTCTCGTTGATTCCACGCGTTGGCTAGAGCGTCTTTTGCCGCAAGGCGTGAAGACGGTTCAGTTGCGCATGAAGGATAAAAGCCAAGGCGAGATCACGCATGAAATTTTGCGCGTCAAAACATTATGCGCGCAATATGGAGC
>Ga0194118_10001142_pt1 | contig 39404 bp, 35 predicted proteins | sample TA2MahsurfametaG_2_FD_148662 | JGI IMG/M metagenome (GOLD analysis project Ga0194118, IMG submission 148662) | Freshwater microbial communities from Lake Tanganyika, Tanzania - TA2015013 Mahale N5 surface | ecosystem: Environmental > Aquatic > Freshwater > Lake | place: Tanzania: Lake...
GAGCCGCAGGGCTAGGGAACGCCGGAAACGTTGGAGGGGGCCGTTGGCCACGGTTCAGCCCTTGCCGGGGCGCAGGACGTAACCCACGCCCCGCACGGTCTCGATGCGCCGGTGGTCCGGGTCGATCTTTGCCCGCAGCCGCGACATCACGACGTCCACCACGTTGGTTTGCGGGTCGAAGCTGTAGTCCCACACGTGTTCGAGAATCATTGTCTTGCTCACGGGCCGCCCCGCGTGGCGCAGCAGAAAGGCGAGCAGCGCGAACTCCCGCGGTTGCAGGTCGACGGGCGCGCCGGCGCAGGTCACGGCCCTCGACAGGAGGTCGAGGCTCACATCGCCCGCGCTGAGCCGGGTGGCCTCGGGCGCGGCGGTCGCGCGGCGGATCAGCGCCTGCACCCGCGCCAGCAGTTCGGAGAAGGCGAAGGGCTTCGTGAGGTAGTCGTCGCCCCCGGCCTGCAGCCCGCGCACACGGTCCTCGACGGAGCTCTTGGCGCTCAGGAACAGCACGGGCAACTCGCGGCGGGCGGCCCGGGCGCGCTTGACGAGGCTAATGCCGTCCAACCGCGGCAGCATCACGTCGACGATCGCGGCGTCGTAGGCGGTCGAATCGAGCAGCGCGAGCGCGGTGTCGCCGTCCGGGGCGTGGTCCACCGCGTAGCCCGCCTGCTTCAGGCCGCGGGTCACGAAGGACGCGATCTTGGCATCATCCTCGACGACGAGCACGCGCATAAGGAGAGGTTTTGCGGGAGGGGCGAGGGAGGCAAGTGCGGGCGTGGGAACGAAGGACGCCCCGGCCGCGCAGGGCCGGGGCGTCGTCGCTTATCACCCCATAAGTCTGGCCGGGAGCGGGCTCACTGGGCGGCCTCGCGCTCATCCACCACCACGTAGCGGCTGGCGCCCCGGGAAAAGAGGCGGAGCAGGGTCCGCGCGGCGCTGCCGGCGACAATCACCGCGGCGGCGTCTTCCGCCGAACGGACCGGCTGGCGGTTGATCTCGAGCACGAGGTCCCCGGGACGGACGCCGGCCTTGGCGGCGGCGGAGTCCGGTGCCACCCCAGTGACCAGCGCGCCCTCGACGCGGGCGGGAATGTTGAACCGGCGGCGCTGCTCGGGGGCGAGGTCCCCGAAGGTGACGCCCGCTAGCGCACCGGAGTCGGCGCTCGCCTCGGGCGCGCCATCCGGTCCGGCGGAGGCGAGCAGGGCGGGACGTTCGGCGGCGGTGGTTCGCAGCGTTGTCGGTTCCCCGTCCCGTAGGATGCCGAGCTCGAGCTTGGTGCCGGGGGCGATCGCCCCGACGCGGAAGGTCAGGCGGTGGGCGTCCTCGACCGTTTCGCCGTTCACCGAGACGATGACATCACCGGTGCGCAGGCCGGCCGTGGCGGCAGGGCTCTGCGGGCGGACCTCGGCAACGAGGGCGCCGCGGCGGACCTCCAGCTTCAGCGTCTCGGCGAGGGCGGGGGTCAGGTCCTGGGCGCTGACGCCGAGGTACCCGCGCACCACCTTACCGTGGGCGACGAGGCCGTTGACGACCTGGCTGACGAGGTTGGCGGGGACCGCGAGGCTCACGCCCTGGAACCCGCCGGTGCGGCTGAGGATCGCGGTGTTGATGCCGATCAGGCGGCCCTCGATGTCGACCAGCGCCCCGCCGGAGTTGCCCGGATTGATCGCGGCATCGGTCTGGACGAAGTCCTCGTACTCAAGGCCAAGGCCGGCGCGGCGGCCGAGGGCGCTGACGATGCCGGTGGTGACCGTCTCGCCGATGCCGAACGGGTTGCCGATGGCGAGCACGCGGTCCCCGACCTCGACCCGGTCGCTGTCCGCGAGGGTGGCGGCGGGTAGGTTGCGCGCCTCCACCTTCAGCACGGCGATGTCCGTCTGCGGATCTCGGCCGACGACGCGGGCCTTGAAGTCGCGGCCGGCGTCCATCTGCACCGAGACCTCGTCGGCGCCCTGAATCACGTGGTTGTTCGTCACGATGTAGCCGTCCGGCGAGAGGATGACGCCGGAGCCGAGGCCGGCCTGCGGGGGCAGCTCGAGGCGGGGGGCGCCGGGGCCGAAGAAGGGGCGCATCAGCGGGTGATCAATGCCGGGCGGGAGCCCGGGGGCGGCGGTGCGGCGGGCCTTGGTCGCGGTGGTGACCTTTACCACGCTGGGGGCGACGCGCTTGACCACGGCGGAGAAGCTGGCGGCTTCCAGGCCCGAGCGGTTGACGGGGCGCTCGTCGCGCCGGAGCTCGACGCGGTCCTTGGGGGTGGCGGCGAGCAGGGATTGCGCGCCGGCAGCCGCCGCGCCTGCGAGGGCGAGGAGGCACGCGGTCCGGAGGACCGGCCGGCGGTTGAAGGGGATCGAGGGATTGGTATGCATCGTGGTGAACAGTGGCGCCAAGATGCCACGGGTCCCTTGCGGGCTCCTTGCGGGAACCTTACAAAGTTGAAGGCTACGGTCGCGCGTTTGGGCGCCGTGGACGGCGGGGCGCGCGGGGCCGGGCCTTGGGCGCAAAAAAAGACCGCGGTTGGGAAGGCCGCGGTCGGAGGGGAGAGGGAGGGATCCGCGCGTCAGCGGAGCTTGGCAAAGGTCGCCTGGAGCAAAGCGAGGTCGGTGGCGCCCTTGGTCTTCTCGCGGGTCTTGGCGATGAGTTCGGCCTCGATCGCGTTCTTGGTGCGGCGGGTCTTGTTCTCGTAGAACACGCCGAACTTCCCGGGCCACGCTTGGCCGGCCAGCTGGAAGGCCGCGACCTCGTCGGTCACATCGTGGCGGGTGGCGTCCTCAGGCGAGCCGTCGTTTTTCCTCTCGTCGATGAGGACCCAGCTTCCGCCCTTGCGGGGCACGGCGGCGTCGAAGGCGCCCTCAAAAAACTCCACGCACTCGGAGAGGATCTCGACCACCGAGAAGCCGTCGTGGCGGGCGGCGCGCAGCATCATCTCGGTCATATGGTTGACTTGGGTGGCGTGGCTTCGGGCGACGAAGGTGGCTCCGCAGTTGAGGAGCGTGCGCATCGGGTTGATCGGCTGGTCGAGGGCGCCCCAGGGATCGGTCTTGGACTTGAAGCCGAGCGGGGAGGTGGGGGAGGTCTGCTTTTTGGTCAGGCCGTAGACCGAGTTGTCCATTATCACGTAGGTGATGCGGACGTTCTTGCGGGCGGTGTGGGTGAGGTGGTTGCCGCCGATGGAGAAGCCGTCGCCGTCGCCGCCGAAGACGAAGACATGAAGGTCCTCGCCGCCAAGGCTGATGCCGGCGGCGAAGGGGAGGGCGCGGCCGTGGATGAAGTGGCCGCCGTGGGTGTTGACGAAGTAGGGGAATCGGGACGAGCAGCCGATGCCGGCGAACGTCACGATCTTCTCGTGCGGGTACTGGAGCTTCTCAAGGACCCGGTAAAAGGAAGCGAGGACGGCGAAGTCGCCGCAACCGGGGCACCACGTGGGGTGGTCCGCGGTGAGGACCTTCTTGGTGAGCGGGGCTCCCGCCGGGGGCGGGGGATTGGCGACGGCGGTGGACATAGGTCGGGAAGTCAGGGTGAAGGGGTTTAGCGGGCGGCGAGGGGGCTGGGGCGGGCCTGGCTGACCAGACCCTCGAGGGTGGCGTTGCCGAGGTGGCGGGCCACGCCGGCGACGAGCTCGCTCACCTTGAAGGTGAGGCCGTCGGTCTTGCAGGTGCTGACGATCGAGGGCAGCGCGTAGCGGGCGCGGAGCAGCGTGGCGAACTGGCCGAAGCCGTAGACGCCCTCGTCGTTAAGCTCGGCCACGACGACTTTCCGGTAGCGGCCGAGGATATCCTCGAGGCCGGGGGGCAGCGGGTGGACGTGGCGGATGTGGAGGTGGCCGGCGGGGACCCCGGCGGCGCGAATGCGCTGGAGCGCCTCGCGGGCAGGGCCGTAATTCGATCCCCAAGTGACGATGAGGGCCTCGCCGGAGATGTCGCCGCCGAGTTCCGGGGCGGGCAGGGTAGAGGCGAGGGCTTTGATCTTGTCGCGGCGCTTGGCGTTCATCTGCGCATGCAGCTTGGGGTTGCCCGTGGGATGGCCGAACTCGTCGTGCTCGAGGCCGGTGACCACCGGGTACTTCCCGGAGGCGATGCGAGTGCCGGCCGGCGCGTGGCGGGTCTGGCGGTCGAGCGGGTACGGCTTGAAGTTGGCAGGGCGCTCGGTGCGATCCGGGCCCGGGGGCACCATCAGCGCCTTCAGATCGGGTTCGTCGAAGGCCTCGATGCGCGAGGAGAGTGCCTGATCGGTCAGGAGCAGCACCGGCGTCGAGTAGGCGCGCGCGATGCGCACGGCCTCGATCGCGAGGTAGAAGCAGTCTTCGACGTTCTTCGGGGCGAGGACGACCCGGGGGGTGTCGCCGTGGCTGCCGTAGATGGCCTGCATTAGGTCCGACTGTTCGACGTTGGTGGGCATTCCCGTGGAGGGGCCGCCGCGCTGGACGTTCACGACCACGAGGGGCATCTCGGCCATCGTGGCCCAGCTGAGGGCCTCCATCTTAAGCGAGAGGCCGGGGCCGGCGCTGCCGGTGATGGCGACGTTGCCGGTGTAGGAAAACCCGAGCGCGGTGGAGATGGAGGCGATCTCGTCCTCGCATTGCACGAAGACGCCGCCGTACTTGGGCAGCTCAGTGCGGAGGGTCTCCATGATGCTGGACCAAGGGGTGATCGGGTAACCGGCGCCGTGGCGGACGCCCGCGGCGAGGAAGCCGTAGGCGATGGCCGAGTTACCATCGAGGGTCACCTGGGTCCGGCCTGAGGCGGCCGCGGCTCGGTCGATGGCCTCGAAGCGGTAAAAGAGGTCGCGGAGGTTGTTCTGCGGCCAAGCGTAGCCGGCGTCGAAGCCAAGGAGCGCGTTGCGCACGATGTCCTCGTTCTTGCCGCCGAAGCGCTCGCGGATGAGCTGCGTCAGCTTCGGCACCTCAAGGTCAAAGATGCGCGCGATCAGGCCGAGCACATAGATGTTCTTGCCCTTGTCCTTGGCGGTGCCGCCGACCGCCTCGATGGTGCCGGTGGTGATCGGGCATGCGACGTTGGTGAAACGATGGTCGCCCTCGGCGGGCTTCACGTGGTCGGCATCGTAGAGGAGGACGCCCCCGGGCCGCAGGGAACCGATGTGAGCGTCATAGCTGTGCTGGTAGAAGGCCACCAGCATATCCGCGCGGTCACCGGCCGACAGGATGTCGCCGGTGCCCATCCGCACTTGGAAGATCGAGGGGCCCCCGGAGATGGTCGAGGGGATGGTCATATACGTCATCACGTCCTGATCGCTGCGGCCGGCGAGGCGGGCGAGGAAGCCGCCGATCGCCTGGATCCCGTCCTGGGAATTGCCGGCGAGGCGGATGACAACGTCCTTGATGGAGCGGGGGGCGGCGGAGGCGCTGACGCCGCCCGGGGTTTCGGGAGAATTCGGGCTGACCATAAGGTAGGAAAGGTGGTTGCGCTTGAATCCTGAGTCAACGGGACGCGGGTCTTGTCCCGGAGGATTAGCGTTTTTTGCGTCCGCTTCTCCGGCTAGTAGCGGAATTTATGGGCCAGCCGCCGGGTAAAACAGGACGCAGATACAGCAGGGAACGGTGGCGGCGTGGGGGGTGGGGGTGAGGGTGCCCTGGGTCGGGTCGACGGCGAGCACGGTGACCTCTGGCGAATCCTGATGGCCGCAGACGAGCCAGCGCCCATCCGGGGACAGGTCAAAGTTGCGCGGGGTGCGGCCGCCGCTGGGGAGGTTTTGCACCCAAGAGAGGGTACCGGTCGCCGGATCCGCGCGGAACACGGCGAGGCTGTCGTGACCGCGGTTAGAGGCGTAGACGAAGGGGGCGGTGGGATGAACCCGGATCTCCGCGGCGGTGCTCGGGGTGGCGCAGCCCGGGGGCAAGGTGGCGACGGAGCCGAGCGGGCTCAAGTGTCCGTCGGCGGCCCGGTAGGCGAAGGTGGTGAGGGTGTTGTCCAACTCGTTCAGGACGTGCAGGTTCCGGCCGTCTCGGCTGAACCGGGTGTGGCGGGGGCCGGCGCCGGGGTGCGTGGCGGTGACGGCGGCTGGTTCTGGGCGGAGGGCGTCACCGGCGGGCGTCAGGGCGTAGGTGAGGATCTGGTCGAGGCCAAGGTCCGCGACGAGCGCGTGACGCCCGTCCGGAGAGAAGAGGACCGAGTGGGGATGCGGGCGGTCCTGGCGCGTGGGGTGCACGCTCCGGCCGGTGTGGGGAAATCGCTGGGCCGGGCCGAGGGTGCCGTCGGGGTGCAGCGGCAAGGCCGCGACGTAACCGCCGTGGTAATGCGCCGCGAGGACGAGGCGACCGGACGGGGCGACCGCAAGATTACTAGGCCCGGCGATGGGCTCAGCGGCTGGCGGAACGCCAAGGGGGTATAAATGCCCCGGCTCCGGGCCGGAGGCAAAGACGCGGACTTGGGCGGGCGAGGGGTGGGAGGCGAGGAGGCGGGTGCTGTCCGGATTCCAAGCGAGCCAGCCCGGGTCTGGCGTCGCCGCGGCGAGCTCGGCGGGCGAGAGGGCGCCGGTCGCGGCGTCGAGGCGGAGGCGGTAGAGCCCTTGGCTGGCGCCGGAGCGGGTGTAGGTGCCGAGGAAGAGGAGCCAGTTCTTCACAGGGCGTGGGCCGGCCGGGCGGCGTCGGGCTGTGCGGGGGCGAGCGCCTCCTTGAAGTGGCGGCGGCAGAGGGCCACGTAGCGGTCGTTGCCGCCGATCTCCACCTGCGCGCCCTCGCGGACTGCGCGGCCGGAGGGGTCGAAGCGGAGGTTCATCGTCGCCTTGCGGCCGCAGTGGCAGATCGCCTTCAGCTCGGTGAGGTCATCGGCGACGCCAAGGAGTGCCGCGCTGCCCGGGAATAGCCGACCCTGGAAATCGGTGCGCAGGCCATAGCAGAGCACCGGCACCCCGAGGAGATCCGCCACGTCGGTGAGCTGCCAGACTTGGGCGGGCGTGAGGAACTGGGCCTCGTCCACTAGCACGCAGGCGACCGGGCTCTGGCCGTGTTCCGCGCGGATCAACGCCAGGAGGTCGTCGCCGGGCTGGATGGGGCGGGCGTTCGCGGCGAGCCCGATGCGGGAGTGGATGCGCCCGGCGCCCGCGCGGTCGTCGATCGCGGGCACGAGCAGCAGCGGCCGCAGGCCCCGTTCCCGGTAGTTGTGCCCGGCCTGCAGGAGGACCGTGCTCTTCCCGGCGTTCATCGCCGCATAATAGAAGTAGACCTTCGCCATCGGGTCAGGGCCGGGCCGGGGCGGAGAGTCGGGCGGGGGCGCGGGTCACAGGGTCTTCGGGTAGGCGACGATGTCGGCTATGTCCTGCGTGGAGAGCCCCAGTGGCTCGGCGCTGAGCATCACGGAGCGGCCGAGCGGCTTGCGCGGCGAGCCCTTGATGCGGGCGGCGGGCACGAGCTGGGTCAACCCGCCCATCGGCTGGATCATGACCGGATCACTCGGGGTGAGCAGGCGGCCGTGGGTCCGGGTGCCGTCGGTGAGGTCAACCGCGACGCCGTCGTCCCCGTGGACGATTTCCGCGGCGGAGCGCAGGGCGGTGGGGCCGGCCTCGGGCGCGATGCTCGGGTAAAGTGAGACCTGATTCGGATCAAAGAGCCCTCGGGCCTTAAGGGCCGCGTTCACGCTGGCGGTGGGCCAAGGGGAATCCTTGTCGTTAAACCGCCACCACAGCGCGAAGTCGCGGACCATCCCGGTCAAGCGGGCGGCGACGGTGACGAGGGCCTGAGACGCTTCCAGCGCGGCATTGAGGCCGAGGGCGGTGACCCCGTTGGGGGCAGCGCGCGCGGACGCGAGGGGGGTGGAGGGCATCGCGGCCGAGCAAAGACGGCCGCGCGCGCCTTGGCAATCCGGGAGGGGCGCGGCCCGCGCGGCGGGCCGGCGCGCCGCGGCGGCGGTCAGGGCAGGACCGCCGGGTCGAGGCCGATCGAGCCGGTGAGGGCGGCGCCGCCGGGATCGCGCGTGGCGGCCGCGGCGGCGCGCGCGGCGTCGAGCCGCTCGCGGATCCCCAGTTGCCCGGCGACGTCCGCGTAGTTCGGGCGGGCAAGGAACCGCTCAAGGTAGGTCGCGGCCTGATCCCAGTAGGCGAGGTCGCGGCGGCGCTGGGCCTCCAGGCGGGCGGCGTACCACTCGCTGGCGAGCAGGTGGTCCCGGGTGAAGAGCGCGCGGAACGCGGGGGCGTCCGCGCCGTGGCCCTCCCAGTGGCCGTCGCGCATCAGGTGCAGCAGCGCCCGCAGCGGCTGCGCGGCCTGCGCGACCGAGCCGTCCGCGAAATAGCTTTCCGCGGCGGCGCGCATCGCCTGCGCGATATTCTCCATCCCGTCCGCGAAGACCGCCGGGTCCTGCCGCTCGGGCCGGAGCAGGTCCTCGTCGAAGAGGGTGCTGGGGTTGCCAAGGACGCGCCCGCAGAAGGTCTGCACGAACCGCGGGGTGATGCGCCAGCCGAGGCGGCTCGCGAGTACGGGCCGGCCGGCGTGCGTCCAGTCGGTGCAGCGCTCGAGGAAGCCGCCCTCGGTCAGGAAACGCGGCGAGCGTTCCTCGGGGCTCATCCGCGCCCAGATCTCGGGGACGAGCAGGCTGATGTCGTGGTCGACGCGGAAGTGCGGCCCGATCCAGCCGGCGGCGGAGGAGAAGACGGCGAGGTCCGTGAGGATGTAGCCGACCAGCGCGGCGTTGAGGTCATGGATCGGCGGGAGGGCGTTGAACGGTCCCTTGGTCAGCGCGCCCTCGGAGCCGGCGCCGGTGGTCGACGGGGACTTGCCGGTGAGGCTGGCGATGAAGTCCATGAACGCCTCGGGCAACTCCTGGTAGTGGAGTGGGCCGAAGACACACATCGGGCGGACGCCGGGCTCGGGCGGGTTGAGGCGCCGTCCGGCCAGCACCGCGCCGACCGGAAAGAGCGCGGGCGTGGCGGGAGGGAGGCGCCGGTAGAGCTGCGCGCCGACCTGGGCGAGGTACGAGGCGCGAGGGGCCTCGAGGTCCGGGCGGCGCTGGAGGTAGCGGGGGTTCTTGGTGCGCTTCCCGTCGACGATCCGGGGGTGCGCGGGCGACGCGAGGTAGGCGGGCCGCGCCGCGGCGGCGAAGCTGGTGAGGAGCGCTCGGATTGGCTCGGTGAAGGCGTCAAAGCCGATGGCATCCTCGACGAGGTGGCGGGCGGCGGCGCGGTCGAGGGGCTCGTAGTTGGAGAGGAAATTCCCCGGGCGGGAGAAGTCGCGCTCGGTGGTGCGGTCGTAGCCGCGCTGGATCGCGTCGTCGGGCCGCTGGAAGAGCGCGGACTCGCAGTTGGCGACGAACTTGACGGGCCGGCCTGCGAGTGCGGCGGCCGCCGGCAGGCCCGCGAGGCGGTCGCCCGGGACGATGATCGCGGCCGAGATGTCGTCCTCGGCTTGGATCTTGAGGGCGGGGTGGAAGTCCTTGCGCAGGCTGAAGGTCCGCCAGCCGCCCTCGGCAGTGAAGCCGACGCGCAGGAAGTGGGTCATCGCCTTCTCGCCTTCGAACTTCAGCTCGTTGCCCGGACGCCCGTTGATCGTGTCGACCGTGAAGTGGCGGCGCCAGTCGTCGCCCCATTCCGGCCGGTACACGCGCTTGATGAGGAGCACGAGGTCGAGGATGTGGCGGGGGATCGCCTCGAGCCAGGCGTTGTAGGCGTCGGTGTAGTCCGGGCTGCGGCTGAGGAGCTTCACCACGGAGCCGAGCGAGCGCTCGGGGCTGAGCAGCGGGCGCCCGCGGGGCCGGTTGCGGGCCGGGTCGCGGAAACGCTCGCCGTACTCGCGCCGCAGGATCGCGTCGATCGCGTCGAAGTCCCGCGCAAGGTCCCCGACGAAATTTGGAGCGGTGAAGATCGCGTCGGCGATGGACTTGGAAATCTCCGACTTGCCGCCCCCGGAGACGGTGCAGGGCTTGTGGCAGAGGAGGCCCTCGGCGGTCGTGCCCCGCAGCCGCCAACGGCGGCCGTCCTCGGGCTTGACCATCTCGACCTTGTAGCCCGAGGGCAGGACGTAGGTGTGGCGTGGCAGGAGCTTGAGGCTAGCGGCGCCGCCGGCGGCGTTGCGCCAAGTGATCGCCTGAGAGCGGAGGTCGAAAGCGGCATCCGCGGGCACGTAGCAGATGTCCGGGTAGAGGCGGTCGCGGGCCCAGCCGCCGGGCTGCGGCTCCGCGCGGTCGCCTAACGTGCGAAGGGCGTCGACGAAGGTGTGGTCGACGACCGTAAGGTGGCGGCTGAGCTGGAAATCTGCGCCGAGGTCGTAGCTGGGGAAGGCGAGGGCGCCTCCGGCGTGCTCCTCCTCGCAGCGGCCGAGAAGGTTGGCCGCGAAGCTGATCTGCGCCTTCACCTCCTTCTTGCAGTAGCCGAAGTAGTTGTCGGCGATCAGGGTCAGCATCACCCCGCGGCGGTCGCGCGCCGTGAGCTTGAAGGCGACGCCGTCGTTGTATTTTTCCCCAGGATCCTTCCAGCACATCCCGTCGCGGCGCTGGCGGGCGGTGGCGTCCGCGAAGGCGGGCAGGCCTAGTTCGCGCTTCGTCAGGCGAGTCAGGTGCGTGGCGAGGATGACGCCGCCCGTGTGGCCGGTCCAGTGTTCCGGATCGAGGGCCGCGTCGTTGGCCGGCAGGTGAGGGTCGCCCGCGTTGCCAAAGATGCGCTCGATGAAGTCGAGGTTGGCCACCAAGGCGCCGGGGACGAAGAAGCGCGTCTCCATCGCGCGGGCGGGGGTGGCGCCGGGGACGGCCGGGCAGACGAGCGGGCGGAGCAGGAGGGTTACGAAACACTCGGCCGCGGCGGGCGCGGCGGCGGTGAACGGCAACCGGAGAAGCTCGGGCGGCGGCTGAAGGGCGCAGCGCAGCAGGCGACCGAAGACGGCGGGCGGGACGGCCTTTTTGTCGTCGGGCACGGGAAACCCGAAGTCCGCCACGTGGAAGATGCCTTGGGTGGTGCGGCGGTCGCTGCGGGGGTTGTGCAGGACGCCCTGGCTCACCCGGTAGGACGACAGGATTTCGCTGCGGTACTCGTCGGCCCCGGGCGGAAGCGAAAGGACGCGGGCGAGGCCGGCGCGGTCGAGGACGAGCGTGGTGTGGGGGAGGCGGGGCACGTCCCCGGCGAGCGCCGGCCCGGCCTCGAGGTGATCGTAGAGGAAGTTCTGCAGCCGCTGGTCGATTGGGCAGAGGTGACGGGTGAGCGCGCGGTCCTTCTCGCGGCTGACGGCGAGGAAGTGGTCCACCAGCGGCGCGAGGCCGTCTGCGCCCCCGGCGAGCGGCACGCCGGGCTGCCCGATCTCGCGCAGCTTCAGGTTGAGGTACGTGATTAAGCCGTCGTCTGCGGTGGGAGCGGGGGGCAGGTAGGCGAGGGTGGTTTGCGGCATGCGGCGGGGGATCCGCCCTTTCGTATGCAGGAATCGCACCAACCCCGGGGCGGGGGCCGCGCCTCAGGGCGCGACGGACTCGACGAAGGAGAAGCGGCCCTGCTTCACCGTGATAACGACGGCGGCCTTGGTGGCGTTGCGCTGGGCGTCGAGGGTGGTCTGGCCCGTGGCGCCGGAAACTTCGCGGGTGGCGGCAAGGGCGTCCCGCAGTTTGGGCCCCTCGGTGCCGCCGGCGCGGCGGATGCCGTCGGCGAGGACCAGCACAGCGTCGTGGCCGAGCGCGGCCATCGCGTCGGGAGCATCTCCGTTCCAGCGGCGCTTGAAGCGTTCCACGAAGCCTTGGACGGCGGGCGAGCGGTCCTCGGACGAGTAGTGCGTCGAGTAGTAGGTCCCCTCGACCGCGGCGCCGCCGATCTCCATCAATTGGGGCGCTTCCCAGCCGTCGCCGCCGAAGAGGGGGAGCTTGAGGCCGAGCTCTCGCGCCTGTTTGCAGATCAGGGCCGCCTCGGTGTAGTAGCCGGGGATAAAGATGCCCTCGACGCCGGCGGCCCTGATCGCGGTGAGCTGCGCCTTGAAGTCCTTGTCGCCCTCCGAGTACTTCTGCTCGAGCGCGATGGTCCCGCCGCCGGCGCTGAAGTGCTCGCGGAAGTACTTGGCGAGCCCGACGCTGTAGGCAGACGAGACCGAGGTCAGGAGCGCGACCCGCTGCAGCTTGAGGCTTTGGCGCGCGAACTTGGCCATCACCACGCCCTGGAAGGGGTCGATGAAGCACACGCGGAAGACGTAGTTGCCGATCTCGGTGACCTTGGGGTTGGTGGAGGAGGGGGAGATCATCGGTACGCGGCTCTGCTGCGCGATGGGGGCGGCCTCAAGGGAGCGGCTCGAAGCGACCTCGCCGATCAGAGCGACGACCTTGTCGCGCGCGATCAGCTTCTTCGCGATGGTGGCGGATTCGCCGGCCTTGGACTGGTTGTCCTCGACCACCAACTCGACTCGCCGGCCGAGCACGCCGCCCGCGGCGTTAAGCTCCTCGACGGCGAGCTCGACGCCCTTGCGCGTGGCCTGGCCGAAGGCGGCTTCCTTGCCGGTGAGCGAGGCGAACAGCCCGACCTTGATTGGGGCCGGTTCGCCCGCGGCCGCGGCGTCCGCGGGCAGGAGCAGGGCGAGGCCGGCGAAGAGAAGGAGCGGGAGGCGGCTGAGTTGCATCGGGGGAAGGTGGGCGGAGGTAACGGCGGGTCCGGAAGCTTTTCAACCCCGCAGTCGCTGGGCGGACCGGCTTTAGGCTTCCCGCGGAGGGCCCCCCGCCTACAACTCGGCGCGTGAACACGTTCGACCGCCACCTGCTCCGCGAGTGGATCCAGATCCTCGGTTTGGTGCTGCTGGCCACCGGCGGGCTGCTGGTCGTGCAGGTTTTGTTCATTGACCTCCGCGACCTGAACCAGGTCGGCGCGCGTCCCGCGGAGCTGGTCCGGTATGTCGCGGTGCGGCTCCCGAGCTTCTTCTCAGTGGTGCTGCCGCTCTCCCTGCTGGTGTCGCTCCTGTTCGTCCTCGGGAAACTGCACCGCGCCAATGAGCTCACCGCGCTGCGGGCGGCCGGGGTGGGCTTTGCCCGGATGACGGCGCCCGTCTGGTTGGTCGGGCTCGCCTGCTGCGGGGTTTCTTGGTGGCTGAACACTGCGGTTGTGCCATGGTCGGTCGAGGAGTCCCGCGCGATCCGGGAGGAACTCGAGTTCCGGCACCAGACCGCGCGGGCGCTGCCGGCGGACCGGGTCGGCGCGGTCTTCAGCGTGGCCTTCGACCATCCGGAGGCCCGTCGCGTCTGGTTCCTCAACCGCTACAGCAAGGCGCGGGAGCGCGGCTACGGGGTCTCGGTCTCGGAGCTCGACTCGGAGCGCCGCGAGCGGCGCCGGCTCGTCGCGGCCGAGGCGTGGCGCGATCCGGTGGCCGGCGGCTGGGTCTTCCGCGACGGGCGGGAGCTCGTGTTCGCGCCCGACACCGGTGAGCTGATGGCGGCCACGCCATTCCGTGAGCGGCGTGAGCCGGGTTACGACGAGGATCCGGAGCTGATGCTGCTGATCGACCGGCGGGCCTCGCGCCTGTCGTTCCACGAGCTCGGGCAACTGGTCGACCATCTGGCCCGGGAGGGCAGCCCGAAGCTCCCCGCGTACGCCGTCCGCTACTACGGGCTGCTGGCGGACGTCGTGGGCCCCCTGATCGTCATCGCGATCGCTATCCCGTTCGCCGTCTCCGGCGTCCGCGTGAACCCCGCGGTGGGCGTCTCGAAATCCATCGGACTCTTCTTCCTGTATTACGTGCTGACCACGGCCGCCACGACCCTCGCGACGAGGGGGGCGGTCGCACCGGTGGTCGCTGCCTGGTTGCCCAATGCCGGGATGACGGCGATTGCTGGGTGGCTGTTTCTCCGCCTGCGCTGATCCCGCTGCCGGGTGGCGCTCAGAAGCGGCGCAGCAGGAGATCGGGCAGGAGCCCGAGCGCCAGCAGCAGCGCGACCGTCGCGATCAGGCTTAGCGCCGCGCCGGCCGGGACGCGGATCGCCGGGGCGCCGGGCGCGGGCGCGCGGACCAGCGCCTCCTTGAGCACGATCAAGTAGTAATACAGCGCGACGGCGCTCAGCGCGATCGCGAGCAGCGCGATGGCCCCGGGAAGCGAGGCCGGCCCGCCCGCCTTCAGGGCCTCGGCGAAGACCAGGAATTTGCCGAGGAAGCCGGCGAAGGGCGGGATACCGGCGAGCGAGAGCAGGCACGCGGCGAGGACTCCCGCCAGCAGCGGCGAGCGGCGGCGCAGTCCCGCGAGGTCCGCGTGCGCCTGCGCACCGCCCTGGCCGTCAAGCACTGCGAGGACGAGAAACGCGCCCACCGTGGCCAGCCCGTAGGTCACCGCGTAGTAAACCACGGGGCCGGGCCCGGCCCGTCCGCTGACCAGCACTCCGAGGAGCAGCGCGCCGGCGTGCGCGACGGCGGAGTAGGCGAGGAGGCGACGGACGTTGCCCTGGCCAAGCGCGGCGAGGTTGCCCACTACGAGGGAGAGCGTGGCGAGCACGGCTAAGGCCCCAGTCCAAGGCGCGGGGGGGCCGTCCGCAGCGGGAGCGGTGAGGCCTGACTCCAGCAGGCGCAGGAAGAAGGCGAGTCCCGCGAGCTTGGCCGCGGAGGCGATCAGGGCCGCCGCAGGGGCCGGCGCGCCTTGGTAGGCATCGGGCGCCCAGAGGTGGAAGGGGGCCGCCGCGGCCTTGAAGCCAAAACCGACCAGCACCATCACCACCGCGACCAGCAACAGCGGAGAGACGGGCTGCGCGGCGAGTCCACGGGCGATCCCCGGGAGTTCGAGAGCGCCGGTGAGCCCGTATAGCAGGCTAAAGCCGAACAGCAGGAACGCCGCGGCGACGGCACCGAACAGGAAGTACTTCAGCGCCGCCTCCGCGGACTCGGGCCGGGACTTGTCGAAACCGGCGAGGAGGTAGAGCGCGACGCTCGCTAGCTCGAGCGCGACAAACCCGAGCAGGAGGGAAGTGGTCCCAGCCATCAGGGTGAAGCCAGCGGTCGCGAAGAGAAGGAGGGCGACATACTCCGCGGCGTGCGGCAGTCGCAGGGTTCCGGGCGTGGCGGCCAGAACAAGTAGGGCAAGGCCGAGGACGCCGGTCCGGGTGACCCGGGCGAGCGGGTCCAGCAGCATCGTCCCGGCGGCGACGGGCCCCGTCGGCGCGGCGGCGAAGGTCGCGGCGAGGGCCGCGGCGAGCGCGAGAAGGCCGAGCAGCGCGGCGTTCCGGGCGCGGCGCTCCGCGGTCCGGCCCCGGCCGGTCGCGAGGTCGAGTCCCAGCACGAGCAGGGCGCCCGCGACGAGGCAGGCCTCGGGCCGGAAGGCGTGCAGGAGCTCCGAGTAGTCGATGGTCACGGCGTGGTGCCCCGCAGGATCGGTTGCAACGCGGGGGATTGCAGGGCCGGCAGGATCCACCCGAGCAGCGCGTCCGGCTTGAGGCCGACGTACACTGTCGCGGCCAGGAGCAGCGCCGCCCCGGCCCGTTCCGGCCAGGTGATCGGGTCCAGCGCGGGCGGCGGGTGCGCATCGGTGGGTGCAACCGGCTCGGCGGGGCCGAAGAAGGAGACCTGCAGGACGCGCAGGGTGAAGGCGGCCGCGATCACCACGCCGGCCGCGGCGCCGAGGGCCCAGAGCGGCGCCGTCCGCCAGGTGCCGATCAGGATCGAAAGTTCCGCGGGGAAGCCGCTGAAGCCGGGCATCCCCATCGAGGCGAGCGCGGCGAGCACGAACACGAGGGCCGGGAACGGCAGTTGCCGGTGCAGGCCCAGCGCCTGCAGGTGGTCGAGCCGGCGCGTGTGGACCCGCTCATAGACCATCCGGCCCACCACGGCGAAGAGCAGGCCCGCGATCACCCCGTGGGAAAACATCTGCAGCACCGCGCCCGCGACCGCCTGCGGCGTCGCCGCCGCCAGGCCCAGCAGGACGAAGCCCATATGGCTCACGCTTGAGTAGCCGATCACGAACTTGAAGTCCTCCTGCACCAACGCGACGAACCCGGCGTAGAGGATGCCCGCGAGCGCGAGCCCGCCGAGCAGCGGCTGCCAGGCCGCGAAACCCGCGGGGCAGAGCGGCAGCGCGACCCGGAGGCAGCCGTACGCCCCCAGCTTCATCACCACCCCGGCGAGGAGCATCGAGACGCCGGTCGGGGCGGCCACGTGGCCCGTCGGCGCCCACGTGTGGAACGGGAACAGCCCCGCGAGCACCCCGAAGCCCACGAACAGCAGGCCAAAGAGCGGCACCTGCTGCGCGGCAGGTAGCGCGGACGCGGCGCGAGTGAGTTCCGCGAGGCCGAAACCCTGGCCCCCGCCCGCGGCGTGGGCCCAGAGCAGGCCCGCAAGCACCAGCGCGCTGCCCGCGAACGAGTACAGCACCAGCTTCATCGCTCCGTACTCGCGGTTCGTGGAACCCCAGTTCGCGATCAGGAAATACTTCGGCACGATCGCGATCTCGTAGAACACGAAGAGTAGGAACGCGTCCGCGCTCAGGAACACCCCGTAGACCCCGCTGATGAGCAGAAAATACAGCGCGAAGAATTCCGCCGCCCGCTCGCGCACGTTCCACGAGAAGAGCACGCCCGCCGTGGCCGCGAGGCCCGTCAGCATCACCAGCACAAGGCTGATCCCGTCCGCCGCCAGGTGGTAGCGGATGCCGGGTCCCGCCACCCAAGGGATGTTCACGAGTGTCTGCAGCCCCGGCTGGGCGGTGAAGCCGGCGGCGCCCGTCGCGCCCAAGGCCGCCCCAGCCAGCGCGGTCGCGAGCGCGAGCCCGCGCGCCACCCAAGGCGACGCGCGCCCCAGCGCTAGGAGCAGGGTCGCGCCGGCGAGAGAAACATAGATCGTCCAAGGCAGCGCGCTCATGGCGTGAGGTGCCCGGCCCACGCCGTGACGAGCGGGTGGGTGAGCGAAGTAAGAATCCCCGGCGCGACGCCGGGCAGGATCATCAGAACCGTGAGCAGGACAAGCGCGGAGCGCTCCGCCGCCGTGAGCGGGGAGAAGCCGGCCGCGGCCCCTTGCACCGGGCCGTGGAACACGCGCCGCCAAGCCGTGAGGAGGAACTGCGCAGTAGCCAGGAGACCGGGAAGCGCGAGGACCGCCGCCGCCGGATGCAGCCCGAAGAGCCCGCGGAAAATGAGGAACTCGCCAACGAAGCCGCTCAGCCCCGGCAGGCCCAGCGAGGCGAAGAACGCGACTCCCGCAAAGGCGGCAAGGGCGGGCGCGGTCGCCCGGAGTCCGCCGAAGTCACCGAGCCCGCTGCGCCCGCCAGCGCGCGCCTCGAGGATGCCCACCCCGAGGAAGAGCGCCGCGGCGGTGACGCCGTGGTTGAAGAGCTGGAGCACCAAGCCGGCGAGCGCCGCCGCGGCCGCCTCCGCGGCCGGCCGTTCCCCGCCCGCGGCGGCGGCCACCGCGAACAGCGCGGCGAGGCAGTAGCCGAGGTGGTTGATCGACGAGTAGGCCAGCATCCGCCGCAGGTCCTCCTGGCGCAGCGCCGCCCAAGCGCCGAGGACGATCCCGGCCACCGCGAGCGCCAGCAGGGCCGGCGCTGCCGCGTGCAGTTGAGCGGGGAACAGGGGCCAGAGCAGGCGGAGGAAACCGTACATCCCCATCTTCGAGAGCACGCCGGTGAGCAGCATCACCGTTCCGGTCGGCGCGGCGGCATACGCCGGCGGGAGCCAAGTGTGAAAGGGCCAGAGCGGCACCTTCACCGCCAGGCCCAGCAGGACCCCCGCGAACGCCGCCCGCACTCCCCACGGCCCGAGTTGCTCCGTTAGCGCGCCGTCTCGGCCCAACTGGGCGAGTTGGCCGAAGTCAAAGGTGCCCGTAGACGCGAAGAGGGCGGCGAAGCCGGCCAGCAGGAACGCGCTGCCGCCGATGGTGTAGATCACGAATTGGTACGCCGCGCGCGCAGCGCCCGGGCCGCCCCACAGCCGGATCAGGAAGTACGCCGGCACCAGGCTCAGCTCCCAGCACGTAAACCAGGGGAAGAAATCCTGGGCGAGGAACACCCCGAGCGCCGCACCCTGCAGGAGCAGCAGCAGCAGGGTCGGCACCCGCGCCGGCCCCGCCCGGCCCCAGCCGGACAACTGCGCGGCCGGCGCGACCGCGGCCGTGAGAAGCACCAGCACCAAGGAAAGGCCGTCCAGCCCGAGATGGTAGTGGACGTTGAGGGAGCGGATCCACGCGTGGCGCTCGACGAACTGAAGCCCGGGGCGCGCCGGGTCGAAGCCCGCGAGCAGCGCGGCGCCGAGCGCCGCCGTCGAGAGGCTGAAGGCGAGCCCGAGCCAGCGGCTTGCGCGGTCGCCGAGTCCCGGCCGCAGGCCGAGGAGGGCCGCGCCCGCCCACGGGGCCAACACCACGAGGGTGAGGATCGGCCAGGAGTTCACCGGGCCTCTCCCAGCAGCGCGCCGAGGGCGAGCAGCACGAAGCCCGCCGCCAGCATCCACACGTACCCGTGGGCGTCGCCGGTCTGCGTCCGCGCGTAGGCCCGCCCGCTGGCCCGCAGGCCATCGCCTGCCGCGTTGAAGCCGCCGTTCAAGGCCTTCTCGTCGGTCTCCCGCGAGACGATGCCAGCGTAGACGCCGAGCCGCGCGAGGAAGCGGACGCACCCGTCCCAGACGGAGCGGTCGAGCGCGCTGGCCGCAGCGGCGAGGGCTGCATTCAATCGGCCGAGCGTCGCCGCGTAAAGCTCATCGCAACCCAGCCGCGCTGCGAGGGCCCCGTGCAGCCGCGGCACGCTCCGCGCCAAAGGATCCGGCGCGCGCGCGTCGCTCCGTGGGTGCCGGCCGTACCGCGTCCACCCCGCAAGGATACCCGTGGCGACCAAGGCGATCGAGACCGCCATCAGGCCCGCCCCGCCGGCCTCCGCCTTGAAGGTGGGATCCAGGGTGCGCTGCAGCCAGGGCCACCACGGCGTGCCGAGGAAGCCGAGACTGACCGAGGCGATGGCGAGCACGACCAGAGGGATGGTCATCACGGCCGGGCTCTCGTGCGCGGTCTCCGCTCCGTGGCCGCGCGGCGCGCCAGCGAAGACCTCAGCGAGGAGGCGGGTCATATAGAAGGCCGTGAGCGCCACCGCCGCGAGGGCCACGAGAAAGGGCAGCTGGGAGACGGCCCAACCGTGGGCCGCGTGGAGGATCGCCTCCTTGCTCCAGAAACCCGAGAAGAGGAAAGGCACCCCGGCGAGCGCCATCATCCCGACCGCGAACGTTGCTCCGGTCACCGGCAGGCGTTCGCGGAGCCCGCCAAGGCGCCGGATGTCCTGCTCGTGGTGCGTCGCGTGGATCACCGAGCCCGCGCCGAGGAAGAGCAGCGCCTTGAAGCAGGCGTGCGTGAGCAGGTGGAAGATCGCGGCCGTCCAAGCGCCCGTGCCCGCGGCCAGCATCATGTAGCCGAGCTGGGAGACGGTGGAGAACGCGAGCACGCGCTTGATGTCGTCCTGCGCCACGGCGACCGCCGCGCCGAACAGGGACGTCACCGCTCCGACCGCCGCGACCACGCTGAGCGCGTGGACCGGCGCCAGGGGTAGAGCGAGGTCCGCCGCAAGCAGCGGAAACACCCGGGCGACGAGGAACACGCCGGCCGCGACCATCGTCGCCGCGTGGATGAGGGCGGAAACGGGCGTCGGGCCCTCCATCGCGTCGGGTAGCCAGACGTGGAGCGGGACCTGGCCGGACTTGCCGGCGGCGCCGCAGAACAGGAGCAGGCCGATGGCGGTGGAGACCGCGAGCCCGCCGACCGTGGTGGCGCCGGCGAGGGTGCTGAGGGCCTCCGCCTCGAGCACGCCGCGGCCGCCGTCGAAGAGGAGCAGGGTGCCGGTGGCGTCCTGGAGCCAGACGAGCCCGAGGAGGAGGCCGAGGTCACCGATGCGGGTGGTGATGAAGGCCTTGCGGGCGGCCTGCGCGGCGGCGGGGCGCTGGAACCAGAAGCCGATCAGCAGGTACGAGGCGAGGCCGACGAGTTCCCAGCAGACGAAGAGCAGGAGCAGACTGTTCGCGAGCAGCAGCCCGAGCATCGCGCCCGCGAAGAGGCTGAGGAAGCAGAAGAACTGCTTTGCGCGGGGGTCCTCCCGGAGGTAACCGAGGCTGAAGGTGAAGATGAGCAGTCCCACCGCCGCGACCATCACGGCAAGCAGGGTGCCGAGTGGATCGAGGAGCCAGCCGAGGCGGATGGCGCCGTGGCCGACGGCGAACCAGGTGAAGGTGTGGGTGAGGCGTGTGGCGGGATCGGCGAGGGCCCCGCCGAGGGCGAGGACGGCGAGGATGAGCGAGCCCGCGAGCGCAGCGAGGGCGAGGCCGGCGCCCAGCCCGGGCCGGCGGGCGGGCACCACGGCGATCACGGCTGCCGCGGCCGCGGGCAGCGTGGGGATCAGCCAGGTGAGCTGGACGGGCAGGTGCATCATTCAGCCATGGAGGCGGCGTGCGTCGCCCAGGTGCACGTTGCGCTGGTGGCGGTGCAGCGCGATGACGAGGGCCAGCCCCACTGCGGCCTCGGCGGCGGCGACGGCGAGCGCGAACACGACGAATACCACCCCGTGGCCCTCGGCCGGGGTCGGACCGTAGCGCCAGAAGGCGATGAAGTTGAGGTTGGCGGCGTTCAGCATCAGCTCCACGCCGAGCAGCACGAGGATCGCGTTCGAGCGCACCAGCACCGCGATCAGCCCGAGGCTGAACAGGGCCGCGGAGAACACCAGGCACGCCTGAAGCGGGCTCACGGCGCGTCCTCCTTTCCCCGGCCGGCCGCGAGCACCACAGCTCCGAGCAGCGCGACGGTCAGCAGCGCGCCCGTCGCGAGCAGCGCCCCGGCGTGCGGCACCAGCAACTTCAGCCCAAGCTCGCGCACGCCGAAGGCCGGCGTGGCGTCCGTCCCGGCCGGAAGCGGGGACGAGAGCACGGCGCCCGCGAGCAGCCCCAGCACCGCGCCGCCTGCGAGGAAGCCCGGCACTGCCCGGCCGGAGCGAGCCGGGGAGACGGGGGCGGTGGGCGGGCGCGTGAGCAGCACCGCAAAGAGCACCACCATCGAGATCGCCCCCACGTAGATCAGCACCTGCGCGAAGGCGACGAACTCGGCTCCGGCCCAGAGGTAGAACGCGGCGATGCCAACCCAGCTTGCGATGAGGAGCAGCGCGCTGTGGATGAGGTCGCGCAGCGCGAGCGCCACGGCGGCGGCGGCGAGCGTGCACAGGGCGATGGCGGCGAGCGCGATCATCGGTTCAGGCGAAGCGGTAGGTCCGGGGGCGGAGGCCGGCGGTGAGACCGCGGCCCAACAGCACGAAGGGCCCGGCGACGAGCGCCGTCGCGCCGAGCCAGCGCAGCGGCTGCAGGGCTGGTCCCCAGCCGGCGGTGAGCGCCCAGAGGGCGGCGGTGCCCAGGTTGAGCAGCGCCAGGGGCACGAGGAACTTCCAAGCGAGGCGCGTGAGCTGGTCGATGCGCAGCCGCGGGAAGGTAGCGCGGATCCAGATGAAGACGAATAGCAGGGCCAGCAGCTTGAGCCCGAACCAAGCGTAGGAGGGCACAAACTCGAGGAATGGCAGGGGCTCCCGCCAGCCGCCCAGAAACAGGGTCACGCCGAGGCCGGCGAGGGCCGTCATCCCGAGGTACTCCGCCATGAAGAACAGCGCGTACTTGAAGCCCGAGTACTCCGTAAGGTGGCCGGCGATCAGCTCGCTCTCGGCCTCGGGCAGATCGAAGGGCGAGCGGTTCGACTCCGCGAGGGCGGCGGTCAGGAAGATCAGGAACGAGGCGAAGCCCCACGGCGTGAGGACGAACCAGCGGGGCAGGAAGCCGAGGTCCCAGCCCGCTTGGGCGGCGACGATCCCGCTGGTGGAGAGCGAGCCGGCGAGCAGCACCACCGGGACCACCGCCAGCAGCAGCGGCAGCTCGTAGCTGATCAGCTGCGCCAGCGCGCGCATCGCCGCGAGAAGCGAGTACTTGTTGCGGCTGGCCCAGCCGGCCATGAACAGCGCGAGTTCGGTCGCGGCCCCAGCGGCGAAGAAGTAGAGCACCCCCGCCTCCAGCTCCACCGGCACGAGCAGACGGCCGTAGGGGAGCACCGCGAAGGTCAGTAGCGAGAGCGCCAGCAGCACCACCGGCGCGAGGAAGTGGAGCACGGGATCCGCGCCCCGCGGGACGATGTCCTCCTTGGTGAGCATCTTGATGCCGTCGGCAAGCGGCTGGCCGAGCCCGCCAAGGCGGAAGCGGGTCAGCGGGAGGCCCGCGCGGTTGGGGCCGGGGCGGTTCTGGACCCGGGCCAGGACCTTGCGTTCCGCGAGGGTGAGCAGGGCGAAGAGGGAGCTGAAGACGACGATGATCGCGAGGATCGCGAGCAGGCTGTTGGATACCCAGCGCCACGGCTCGGGCAGCCCGCTGGTGAGGGCATCGCGCGCGAGCAGGGGTAGGCGTTCGAGCAGCCCCGCGGAGAGGGGATCGGCGGCGGGTGGGTTCACGGCGCGGGCGCCGCGGGCGGCAGCGGGGTGGGTGGGACTGCGGGGGTCGCGAGGGGGGCGGCCGCCGGGGCGGGAGCCTTGGCGGCCTTCGCCGCGGCCTGGCGAGCCTTCTGTTCCGCGAGGGCGGCGTCGACGGCGGCGGCCTCGGTCGGGTGGAGCTGGTGGTAGTAGGCGTTGGACCGGGCGAGGTCCTCCTTGTGGCGGAGGAGGCCGGTGAAGCGGTCCGCGGTCGCGATCTCGAACTCCTGGTCCATCTTGATGGCGTCGAACGGGCAGACCTCCACGCAGATCTGGCAGCTCATGCAGACGGAAAGATCGATGTCGAAGACCTTGGGGCGCTTCTGCGCCTTCCCCTTCTCATCGCGCTCCATCACGATGTAGATGCACTGGGGCGGGCATTCCTTTTCGCAGATTTGGCAGGCCACGCAGCGGAGCGTCCCGAGCGGGTCTGCCGGATCGTCGCCGAGGAGGAAGGGGAAGTTGCGGTAATTCTCGGGGAGGCGGGTGCGCTCCTCGGGATACTGCGTGGTGACCATCCGCGCCGGATCGTGGAAGCTGCCCACGAGGTTGCGGGCGGTGACCTTGAGGCCGTGGAGGAGTCCGGTTCCGAGCATCGGCGGGGGGCTCAGCGGTCGACCTCGCCGAGCACGATGTCGATGCTCCCGAGGATGATGACGGCGTCGGCGACGGTGTGCCCGAGGCAGAGGTCCTCGAGCACGGTGAGGTTGATGAGGGAAGGCGGGCGCACGCGGTAGCGGTAGGGGTTGGGCCCGCCGTCGCTCACGAGGTAGAAGCCGATTTCGCCCTTGGGGCCCTCGATGCGCCCGTAGGCCTCGCCGGGCTTCGGCCGGAACCCGCGGAGTTTCGCCTTGGGATCGATGATGGGCCCGCCCGGGAGGTCGCGCAGCACCGCGCGCAGGATCCCGAGCGACTCGCGCATCTCCAGCATCCGCACCATATATCGGTCGTAGGTGTCGCCGTGATCGCCGAGGGGGATGCGGAACGGGAACCTCGGGTAGAGGCCGTAGCCGTCGACCCGCCGCAGATCGTGGTTCACTCCGCTCGCGCGCAGCATCGGGCCGGTGATCCCGGCGTTGATCGCGAGGGCGGCGGGCAGCACGCCCACGCCTTGGGTGCGGGCGAGGAGAATCTCGTTCCCGGTGATCAGCTCCTCGTACTCGTCGAGGAAGCGGTCATAGCGCCCGACCAAGGCGGAGACAGCCTCCATCCACGCGGGGGAGGGATCCACCCGGCAGCCGCCGAAGCGCTGGAAATTACACATCATCCGCGACCCGCTGAGCGCCTCGAAGAGGTCGAGGATGGCCTCGCGCTCGCGGAACGCGTACATCAGCGGAGTGCCGCTGCAGCCGGTGTCCTGCAGCAGGAAGCCCGCGAGGCAGGTGTGGTTCAGTAGGCGCGTCAGCTCCGCGAGGAGGATGCGGACGTGCTCCGCGCGCTCGGGCACCGCCTGCCCGGCGAGCTTCTCGACGGCCAGGGCGTAGGCCCAGTTGTTGGTCATCGAGTTGAGGTAATCGAGCCGGTCGGTGTACGGCATCGACGCGAGGTAGCTGGTGCTCTCGCCAAGCTTCTCGTGGTTGCGGTGCAGGTAGCCAAAGACCGGCTTGAGCCGCACGATCCGCTCGCCGTCGAGGGTCGCAATCATTCGGAAGACCCCGTGGGTAGACGGGTGGTGCGGCCCCATCGAGACCTCCAGCAGGTCCCCGTGGAAGGGATCCTGCACCGCGCGCACCGAGGCGCCGGCGCGGGACGGGGGTGCGGCAGGGTTCATCGCGGGGCGGGTTCCCCGGACCCGGTGGGCGGGACGGGGTAGTGGCGCCGCGCTTGGGCGAGGATGCGGTCGTGGGGCGTCGGCTCCCACTCGTAATCATCGGGCTCGACGTAGTCCTTCCGCATCGGGTGATTGCGGAACTCGTCCCACATCAGCAGGCGCCGCAGGTCGGGGTGGCCGGTGAAGACGACGCCGAAGAGGTCGAAGACCTCGCGTTCCTGGAATTCGCAGGCGCGCCACACCGGGGTGAGGGACGGCAGCGCCACCTTCTCGCCGCGGTCACCGGTGCGGAGGCGCAGGATCACCGGGCCGTGGCCGCGCGCCACGGAGTAGAGGTGGTAGACGACCTCAAGGTGGCCGGGCACAACGCGCCGCACTTTCTCCTCGACGACCTTGGCCGCCGGCGCGGTCCCGGGCGGGGCGTCGGCGGCGGGCGGTTCGGTGACGGTGCGGCGGACGGTCTCGGTGACCTCGCGTTCCGGCCAGTCGATGCCGGTGACGTTCGAGCACGTGTCGAGCTGGAGCTCCGGGTCGTCCCGGAGGAATTCGGCGATCGCGCGGGCCTGCGTGGCCGGCACAAGTAGCGAGTGCTGCGCGGCAGGCCCGGGGTTGAGCACGACGGTGGGGGCCGCGTCGGGGAACCGGGCCGAGAGTCGGGCGTGGAGTTGCTCGATCGCCTCCATCGCGGTCATTCCGTGCGGATCAGCCGGGGTGGCTGCCAGCGGGCGGGGTCGTGGGGCGGTTCAAGGTCGTGGGGGCCGAAGTCCGGGATCACGCATTCCCCGCCGTCGGCGCCGGGCCGCAGGTGCGCGGGCGCGGCGGGGCCGGTGAGGGGCTGCGCGCGGATCTTCGCCTGTAGTTCCATCAGCCCGTGGAGCAGGGCCTCTGGCCGCGGCGGGCAACCGGGGAGGTAGAGGTCCACGGGAATGTAGCGGTCGATGCCCTTCAGCACGTTATAGCCCTGCTTGAACGGTCCGCCGGAGATCGCGCAGGCGCCCATCGCGATGCAGTACTTCGGCTCGGGCATCTGGTTCCAGAGGCGGACCACCTGCGGGGCCATCTTCTTGGTGACCGTGCCCGAGACGATGAGCAGGTCGGCCTGGCGCGGGGAGGGCCGGAAGACCTCCGAGCCGAAGCGGGCGATGTCGAAGCGCGCCATCGAGGCGGCGATCATCTCGATCGCGCAGCACGCCAGCCCGAACTGGAGCGGCCACACTGAGTTGCTGCGCCCCCAGTTGTACAATTCCTCGATGCTGGTGAGCAGGATCCCTTGGCGACGCAACTCGGCCCGCTCGGCATCGCTGATCGCAGGCGCGGCGGGCGCAGGGGCGGGTTCCGGGGTCTGGGCGGCGGGGTTCATCTCAGGTCCATTCGAGGTGGCCCCGGTGCCAGGCCCAGACGAGGCCCTCTGCGAGCAGCAGGACGAAGACGAGCATCACGAGGATGGCCCCGGCGGGCAGGCCCGAGAAGGCCACGGCGAAAGGCAGGAGAAAGAGCACCTCAACGTCGAAGATGAGGAAGAGAATTGCGTAGAGGTAGTAGTGGGCCTGGAAGCGGATCCGGGTGTCGCCGGTGGGCGCGATGCCACACTCGTACACTTCGTTCTTGGCGGGTCCAGGCCGCGGCGGCTGGAAGCGGCGGAACCAGAGGCGGGCGACCCCGATCAGCACGAGCGGCACGGCCAGCGCCGCCAGCGCGAAGAGGGCGAGGAACGCGTAAGGGTGGGGATTCATCGGTTTCGCGCCGCAGCCTCGGGGCGCTGTCCGCCACGCGCAGCGCGCAAGGAGGTTTCTAGCTTGCGCAATCCCGGGCATCGGTAGTCCGGGGGGACGCGCGGGAGGTCGGCGACGGGATGGGTCGGCACGGGGATGCCGGGAGTACACGCGATCCGGACGGCGAACTCAAGCCCGCGTCCGCGGATCCGCGTCCACCGCGCCGGCCAGCGTCCCGGCGGCCTGCAGGGTGCCATCCGCGGCAAGCCAGGCCGCGCCGATGCCGGGGTGCGCGGCGCACATCTCGCGGATGTGCGGCTCCTCCAGCACGAAGAAGGCCGTGGACAGCGCGTCGGCCTGCGCGGCCGAGGGCGCAAGCGCCCACGCCCGCGGGCGTGCTATCGCGGTCAGACCGTTGCGGGGATCCACCAGGTGCCCGCCCTGTTCCTCCGTGCCGGAACTGCTCAGCGAGGCGTCCCGCAGGGTGACCGGGATCCGAAGGCCCTCGCCGTCGAGCAGTCCGACGGTCCACCCATCCCCGGCCGTCGCCTCGTCTCCAAAAGCGAGGACGCTGCTGCCGCCGGCGTTGAGGTGGGCCGCCGGGAAGCCCCACTCGCGCAGCAGGTCGGCGAGGCAGTCGAGGGCGTAGCCTTTGCCGACCGCGCCCAGATCGAGATCGAGGCGTTCGACGCGCGAGGTGAGGCGGTGGGTTTCCGGGTCGAGGAAGTAGGGGGGCATCTGCGGCGGCAAGTCCGGCGGGCGCACGGACCGGAAGGCTGGGTCGAACGCGCGGCTGGTGGCGACGCTGACCTCTGCGGCGAGCAGCAGGCAGGCCAGGGTGTCGGGTGGGAGGGTGAGAGTGCCGCCGCGCGGTAGGCGGTTGGCGCGGGCGATCACGCTGTGCTCGACGAAACGGCTCAGCTCGGCCTCCAGCCGATCGAGTTCCCGAAAGGCCGCCTGCGCAGCCTGACGGGCGTAGGCCGGGTCCGCGCCCGGCAGGGTCAGCTCCCAGAACGTAGCCATCGCCTCGTGCTGAAACCGCGGCGCGCTCATCGGCGGGGCAAACGGCGCTGGCGCCACCAGAGTCCGATCATCGCGAGGGCCGGGCGCAGCCAGAGGCGGCCAAGGCCATACTTGGATTCGCCGCGGGTCCGCGCGTGGTGTCGGACCGGGCGTTCGCCGACGCGGAATCCGGCGCCCGCCGCGAGCGCCGGCACGAAGCTCTGCATCAGCTCCATCGGCCGCAGCGCCGTGAGCACCTCACGCCGCATCACCCGCAACTGGCAGCCCGAGTCTTGCACTCCGTCCCGCAGGAGGCGCCCGCGGACGGCGTTCGCCACGCGCGACATCAATCGGCGCAGGCGAGTGTCGTGCCGGTCGGTCCGCCAGCCGCACGCGAGATCGACCCCGCCGTCCTCCACCAGCGCGAGCAGCGCGGGTAGGTCGCGCGGGTCGTTCTGGCCGTCGCCATCCATCATCGCCAGGAAGTCGCCCTCTGCCGTCCGCAGGCCCGCCAGGAGCGCCTCGGCCTGCCCGCGGTTGGGCCGCAGGGGCAAGGCGCGGACGGCAGGCCAGCGCGCCGCCGCGGCCGCGATCTCGGCGGCTGTGCCGTCGGAGCTGCCATCGTCGACCAGAATGATCTCGTGCGGCCGGCCGAGCCCCGCCAGCACCGCGGCGGCGCTCTCCGCCAGCGGCAGGATGTTGCCCTCCTCGTTGTAGAGGGGGATCACAAGCGAGAGGACAGGTTTCACGGCTCGGGGTGGAACACCACGCAAAGGAATCCCGGACGCAAACCGACGAAGGATTCACGCGTTGGCCGTCGGAGCCGCGCGCGGACTGCCTCCGCCTGCGCGATCGAGGCGATCACCAGCGCGCCCTCGCAGTCCGGCGGGGCCTCCGTCCAATAGCCAACGCCCGGCAAGCCGCGCAGATACCAAGGCAGGGGCCAGTACTCCTCGCTGATCACCCGGATGGGTTCACCGGGCCTGGCTGCGCGCGCCGCCTCGGCTAGCGGCCGGAACTTCAGGACGTCACTCGACGAGTGAACGTAGGCCCAGGGATTGCGGCCATCGGCGGGGCGGAGGAACGCCACCAGCCGGGTCTGCTGCCAGAGGCTAAGCCCGACCAGCAGGGCGGCGGCCGCGGCGAGGACCGGGCCGGCGCGGCGCCGGGCGAGGGCGTCCAGGGCGAGGCCGGCGAGCAGCGCCGCGGGGGCCGCGAAGTGGATGGCGTGCCAGGGGGTCTTGTAAGGGAAGGCGGAAAAGGCGGCCAAGATTACGAGGCCGTAGACGGCGAAGCCCCGCAGGAGTGGGTCGCGGCGGCGGGCGGCGATGGCCAGTCCAGCCAACGCGAGGGCGGAGAGGGCGGCCTGATGCCAGAGGAGGCCCCCGGCGCGGCTCCAGCCGAGGAGATGGAGGTAGTAACCCCAAGGCTTCTCGTGGCCCGTCGGCGGCGCCTCGGCCCCGAAGCGGAGGACGGCGTGGAGGTAGACGGAAAGGGCGTCGGGCAGCCCCGCCCAGTGTTTGCCGAACGAGGAGTACAGCAGCGCGGCGGTGACGGTGGCGGCGCCGACTCCGGCGAGCAGGTCGAGGCCCGGCCGCGGGCTGGCGGGGCGGGCGGCGGCGCGCGTCAGGAGGAAGGCGATGGCCGCCGCCGCGACAAAGAGGGGAGTGCTGGCCTTGGTGGCCTGCATCAGCCCCAAACCGGCGCCCGCGGCGACCGCCCACCGGGTAAGGCCGGAGCCCCACCAGCACCGGAGGGCCACGGCGACGGCCAGCGCTCCCGTGGCGAGCAGGGTTTCTTGGATGAAGTAACGACTATAATAGACGGCGGCCGGGGCGAGGGCGAGGAATGCCCCTGCGGCCAACGCTGCCGGCTCGCTGAGCCCGGGTCCGCCGGGTTCGCGCCGGCGAGCGAGGATCACAAGCAGCGGCACGGCGAGCGCGCCGGCGAGCGCGGGGACCAGGCGCAGCGTCTTCTCGTCGAGGGTGGTCAGGCTCGCCTGGCCGCGGAGCGCGGCGACAGCGGCGCCGAGGTAGTAAAGGGTCGGTCCGTGGTGGTCCCGCGGATCAAAGGCGTAGCGCCCCGCCTCCACTAACTCGCCGGTTTTGACCCCCTGGTTGGCCTCGTCCGCGTGCATGGGTCGGCGCGCGAGCTCGTGTGTCCGGAGCCAGAGCGCCGCGGCGGCCAAGAGGGCCAGCGGAAGGCAGCGCAGGAAGGCGGGGGGCACGGCCCATCGGTAGGCGACGGCTTGGGACTTGTCAGTACCAACCCGCCTGGCGCCGAGCATAAAAAAGGCCGGCCGCGCGGGGCGGCCGGCCGGAAGCTTACACGGGGCTTACTTGGCGATGCCGAATACCTCGATCTCGCAGTAGTGGTTCAGCTCGTCGGAGGTGTTGCCGTTGCTGTAAAGGCGGACGTAACGGCCGGAGGCGCCCTCGGCCGGCAGCACGCGGCCGTGGTTGGTCTCAACGTAGGCCTTGTCGCCGCCCTTGCCGAGTTTGGACGAGTTGTCGTCGTCGTTGTTGAAGATGGTCTTCACGCCCTTCTTGAACTCCGGGTCGTCGGAGATCTGCACCACGACGTCGTGGTAGACGCGGGCCTGGGAGTGGAAGTGCCAAGCGGCGACCGCGTCGATCTTCGCGGAGGCGCCGAGATCGACCTGGACCCATTGCGTGTTGGGCCCGAGCTCCACGTAGGCGCCGTCGATGCCGGTCTTGTCGCCATCGGTGATGAACGACAGCTCGCCGATGACGGGGAGGGAGTCGCTGCTGGTAACCTTCTTGCCGCGCGAGAGCAGCTTGGACTCAGCTGAGACCATAATGTCGGGCCGCTTGACGCCGGCGGGCTCGAGGTTTGAGAGGGAGATCGGGCGGGGCGTGCCGGCGAAGAGCGGCTTCGGGTACTCCACGGCGAGGGGCACCTTGCCGGGGGCGCCGGCGAAGGCGGTCGCGCCGATCAGGGCGGAGAGGAGGAGGGGGAAGTGGCGGGAGTGCATAGGAGGGGAGGAGGAAAGACGCGGGACAGGGGGCTTGGCGAAGGGGGAAAATTCCCCCGGGCCGCGGGACCCTGGGGGCGGCGGGCCGGCGGCCTCAGGCAACGAAGTCCTGCGGGCTGAAGGAGAGCTCCTTCTTCGCGGCGATGGCCTCGTTGACCTTTAGGACGGTCACTGCCGAGGCGAAGGCCTCGTCGGGGGGACAGCTCAACGGCGTACCCTTGCGGATCGCGTCGAAGAAGTTCTCGAGGTGCGGCTGGTGGATCGCCTTGTTGAGGGTGACGGGAATGTCCCAGGCGGAGAGTTGGGCGGTTTCGCGGACGTCGACGGTGGCGCCGCGGGGGGCGGGTCCCCCTAGCTTCTTGACCCCCGGTTTTTCCCACGGCTTAACCGGGGCGGCGGCGCCCTCGCCGGTCTCGGGCTTAAGGATGTAGCCCTTCGCGACGAACGGCTCCCACTCGGGAGCGCGGGCCTCGCGGTACAGCTTGGTGAAGCGCGGGTTCTCGGACATCTTGAGCGCGCCCTCGTCGCCCATGAAATACTCGTGGTAGCCGCCGCCGGCGCTGGTGGTCGTGAGCACCTGGTACTGGGCGCGGACAAGGCCAGCCTTGGTCGGGTACTCAAAGATGATGTACGCGTTGTCGTACCACTCGTGGTTCTTGTAGTAATCGACGCCACCCGAGGCGATGCAGGAGCTTGGGTTGGCCCCGAGCATCCAGTTGTAAATGTCGATCTGGTGCGCGCCGAGGTCGGACACCGGGCCGCCCGCGTACTTGCGGAACCAGCGCCAGTTGCGGAACTCGTGCATGCTGGCGTAGCCGTACTTCTGCAGCTTCGCTTCCGGGATCGCTTGGCCGTTCGGGTAGCCGAAGTCGTCCGTGACGGCGCGGTGCCACTGGCCGCTGATGTTGGTGATGCGGCCAAGGAGCTTGCCCTCGCGGATGATCTTCTCGCGGACGTGCTGGTACCGGGGGTTGCTGCGGCGCTGGTGGCCAACCTGCATCAGCTTCTTCGCGTCGCGGGCGGCGAGCACCATCGAGCGCGCCCCCTCCACCGTGTTGGACATCAGCTTCTCGCAGTAGACGTGTTTGCCGGCCTTCAGGGCGGCAACCGTCTGTTCGGCGTGCATGAAGTCCGGAGTCGCGATGAGCACCGCGTCGAGATCCTTCACGTTGGCGAGGAGGTCTCTGTAATCCTCGAAGGGCTGCGCCGGGTGGTTAAACTTCTTAAGCAGGCGTTCGGTGCGGGTGAGGTTGTACGGCCAGATGTCGCATACCGCGGCGAAGCGGATGCCCGGGATGGGCATCGCGGCGTTGGCGAGGATGCGGCCTTCCTCGCCGCAGCCGATGATGGCCACGTTGAGCGTGTCAGCGCCCTTGGCGCCCACCTCCGCGGCCCGGGAGATGTAGGGAGCGGTCGCAGCTACTGCACTGAGCTTGGCGCTGGTGCTGAGGAAGCTGCGGCGGGTAAACGGGATTAGGTCGGCCATATTGAAACAGAGTGGTTTAATTATCCTGCTCGGACGAAAGCGCAAACCGGTTGTGCCGGACCAGCACGAGGGCGAACGCGACCAGCGCGACGTGCACGCCCAGCCAGGCGACGCCCTCGCCCTCCTGCACGGCCATCAGGCCGAAGGAAAGGCCGGTGTAGAGCAGGCCGGTGAAGAAGAGCGTGCAGCGGGTCTTAAAACCGACCAGCAGGCTAAGGCCGAAGGCGATCAGTAGGTAGCCGAGAAAGAACGCGAAGGTCTTAGTGGCCCAGAGGGGTAAAATTGACGCGCCCGAGATGCCACCGGCCATCCGGGCCATATTCTTATAGTAGTTCTCGAAAGAGAAAGAGCCCCCGCTCTCGAACTTCTCGAAGCCCGCGAACAAAGTCCGCAGGCCCAGCCAGAGGCGGAGGACTAAAAAGGCGGCGGTGTATTCGGGGCGGTTGGTTTGGGACGACGGGGCGTTATGGGCGCTCATGGGTAAAGGGTTCGAGGCGAGGGGAGGGAGCCGCCGGGGACGACGACTAGGAACGGTTGTGCACGACCTGCGGGCGGAAAGGCAAGCCGGACCCTTGCCGCGCGCGCGGATTTTCGCGAGCCGCCCCCGCCGCTGACTTCGGCCTTGCCGCCCGACGTCCCGCGGACGCAACGTGGCCTTCGATGACCCAGTTGCAACGTACCCCACTGCGCGAATTTCACGCCGCGCGCGGGGCCCGCCTCGTCGACTTCGCCGGCTGGGAGATGCCCGTGCAGTACCGCAGCATCCTCGAGGAACACCGCGCCGTCCGCCGCGCGGCGGGTCTCTTCGACGTCAGCCACATGGGGGAGGTCGACGTAAGCGGCCCTGGGGCGGCGGCCTTCCTCAACCGGCTCGTCACGAACGACGTCGCCCGCCTCTTTCCCGGTCGAGTGCTCTACAGCCCGATGTGCTTCCCGGACGGCGGGGTGGTTGACGACCTCCTCGTCTATCAGCGGGCCGCGGATAATTTCTTTCTGTGCGTCAACGCGGGCAACCTCGCGCGCGACCTCGACTGGATTCGGAAGCAAGCCGCCGGCCACGATGTGATGGTCGCGGACCGCTCCGCGGAGACTGCGCTGCTGGCCCTGCAGGGGCCGCGCGCGGCGGCGATTCTGCAGGAGCTCACGACGACAGACCTTTCGGGGATCGGCTACTACCACTTCGCCACGGGCGAGATCGCCGGCGTGCCCTGCGTGCTCAGCCGCACGGGGTATACGGGCGAGGATGGCTTCGAGTTGTACCACGCGGCGAGGTATGCGGTGCGCCTCGCCGAGACCCTGCTGGCGGCCGGCGCGCCCCACGGGCTTGAGCTCGCGGGCCTCGGCGCGCGGGACAGCCTGCGCCTCGAGGCGGGTTACCCGCTTTACGGGCACGAGTTAAGCCCCGCGTTCTCCCCGCTGGCGGCTGGCCTAGGCTGGACAGTCAAGCTCGACAAGGGCTGCGACTTTATCGGGCGCGATTCTCTTGTGGCCGAGAAGCGCTGCGGTTCCCCGCGCCGAGTGGTCTACTTCCGCACCGGCGATCGCCGTATTTTGCGGCCCGAGTCCCCGGTCCTGAACGCGTCCGGGGCCGCGGTCGGACAGGTCCTTTCCGGCACGCTCTCCCCGATCCTGCAGGAGGCGATCGGATCCGCTCTGGTCGAGACCGCGGCCGCGGCGGCGCCGCTGGCGGTCGGCGTGCGCGGTGTCACCGTGGCGTTGCAGCTGGTCCGCCCGCCGTTCGTCCCGCTCGGCCGCACCTGATTTCCTTTCCCTATGAGCTCCGTCCCCGCTGATCTCCGCTACGCCAAGTCCCACGAGTGGGTCCGCCCCGAGCCCGATGGCACCGTCACCATCGGCATCACGGACTACGCGCAAAATTCGCTTGGGGACATCACCTACGTCCAGTCGCCCAAGGTCGGCGCGGTGCTCGCCGCCGGCGCGGTTTTTGGGGTGGTGGAGTCGGTCAAGGCGGCCAGCGACCTCTACGCGCCGGTGGCGGGCACGGTCGTCGCGGTCAATCCGGCCCTCGACGGTGCGCCCGAAACGGTGAACCGCGAGCCCTACGGCGCGGGGTGGATGCTGCGCCTCAAGCCGGCAGTTCCCGCAGCGGCCGGGGCGTTGTTGGACGCATCCGCTTACGGCGCGCTGCTCAGCTGAGCGGCCCGCCGCGGGTTTTCCCGACCGCGGGGAAAAGGGCACGAAACTCCGGTTCGTCGCGCAACGAGGCGAGGTCTGGGTCCTGCTGCATCCAGCGAAAGTCGTCGTACCCGAGGGCGAGGGCGCGCCGGAGTTCGCGGAGAGCCGCCGTGCGGCGCCGCGTCAGGGCGAGGCTGCAGGCGAGGTTGTAGTATGCGGTGGCGTTGTCCGGCTCGAGCCGCACCATTCGGCGGTCCATCCGCAATCCATCGGGGATGCGCCCCAAGCGGGTGTAGAGCGCACCGAGAATTTCTACCACTCGCCCGTAACCGGGCTCGCGGCGAAGGATAGACTCGAAGAAGCGGACCTCGAACTCAGCGTCGGCGGGAGGGCGTTTCATCGGGCCTTAGGGACGGCCGCGCCGGGCGCACTGGCCGGTGTCGCGCAGGGCGTCGCAGCGCGCGCTCACTTGGAGGCGCTGGTTCACCGGGGTGAGGCCGAGCTTCGACGACACGGTGTTGCCGTACCACGACATGAAGGGGGCGCTGATCTCGAAGATTCGGTCGCAGTCGATGCACACGACCTGCGCTACTTGGATGTCATCCCCCTCCCGGTGGGTACGGTAGAATTTCTCGCCGCTGCCGATGTCCACCTCGCGCAGCAGCCCGCATTCCGTGAGGATGGGCAGGGCGCGGTAGACGGTAGCGCGCGAAACTGAGTCGTCGATGTCGCGCGCGTACTCGAGGAGCTGCTCCGCGGTGAAATGCTCGCGCTGAGCGAGGGCGGCGTCGAGGATGGCGAGCCGCTGGTTGGTCGCGCGCAGGCCCCGCTTGGCAAGGAAGGAACGGAAGTGTTCGCGCGGGGAGGATCGGCTCACGCGGCGGATGGTCGGGCGCGGGCGCGGGCCGTGTCAAGGGACGGCTGCCGCGGCCGCGCGGCGGTAGAAAGTTGCGCCGCGGGGCTTGAGAATTCCGCCGCCGGCCCCTTCAGTACTCCAAGGCGCGCGTTTCTTCGCGAAACCGCCGAATCGAATTTCCTCGCAATGCGCCGCTTCCCAACTCTCCCCGGCCCGGCCCAGCCGGCTTTCCTCCGGCGGGCGGGTTTAGCGCTCGGGCTAGCCGCGTTCCTCGGGGGGGGCCGCGGCGCCGATCTGGCCGGCGCTCGGGAGCGGCTGCTGCGTGGCAGTTACCCGGAAGTCATCCGCGCAGCCCAAGCCGAGCTGCGGGAGGGCGCTGGCAACACCGAGTGGTCGTTGTTGCTCATCCGCGCGTTGCTGACCACCGGCCGCCTGGCCGAGGCCGACGCGGCGCTGCAGGAAGCGCTTGGGCGCGACGCTCGCAGCCTGCGACTCCGCTGGCTCGGCCGCGATGTCGCCTTCGCCAATGGCCGGCCCGAGGAGGCCCAGGCCCGCCTCGAGGAGGTGCGCCAGGCCGTCCGCAACAGCCCGTGGATGTACCGTTCGCCGCCGGATCTCGTCATCTTTGGCCGCGCCGCCCTGTTGCTCGGCGCCGATCCGAAGGAGGTCCTCGAGAAGGTCTACGCTACCGCTCAGAAGGCCGACCCGCGCCTTCGCGACGTCTACCTCGCCCGCGGCGAGCTTGCCCTCGAGAAGCACGATTACGCCCTCGCCGCCCGCGCATTTGAGGAAGGGCTCAAGCAGTTGCCCGATGATGCTGACCTACACGCTGGCCGCGCCCGGGCCTACGCCGAGAGCGACCGGAAGGTGGCGCAGGCCGCCCTTGCCGCCGCTTTGGAGCGCAACCCGCGCCTCGTGCCCGCCCTGCTCCACACCGTGGACAACCACCTTTCCGCCGAGGCCTACGCCGACGCGGAAAAGCAGATCGCCGCGGTGCTCGACATCCACCCGGGGCACCCGGAGGCGTGGGCCTATCGCGCGGTGCTCGCCCACTTGCGCCATGATCCCGTGGCGGAACATTTCGCGCGTACCAAGGCTTTGGCCGCTTGGCCGGGCAACCCGCGTGTCGACTCGCTCATCGGCGAGGAACTGTCCGCCAAATACCGCTTCGCCGAGGGCGCGGCCTATCAGCGGAAGGCCCTCGCCTCGGACCCGGGATTCCTGCCGGCCAAGGCCCGTCTCGCCAGCGACCTTCTCCGGCTCGGCGAGCACGCCGAGGGCTGGGCGCTTGCCCAAGCCGTCCACGAGCGGGACCAGTACGACGTGGAGGCCTTCAACCTGGTCACGCTCCGCGACACGATGGACAAGTACGCCACCCTCGCGAACGAGGACTTCGTCGTCCGGATGGCCGCGCCGGAGGTCGCCGTTTACGGCCCGCGGGTGGTCGCGCTGCTGCGGCGGGCGCACGACACCCTCGCGGCCAAGTATGGCGCGGTGCTGCAACGGCCGACGCATATCGAGATCTTCGCGGACCCGCGGGACTTCGCGGTCCGCACCTTCGGGTTGCCTGACGTCGCGGGTTTCCTCGGCGTCTGCTTCGGCCGGGTGGTCACTGCAAACAGCCCCGCCAGCAGCACCTCGCCGACCAATTGGGAGGCCGTTCTCTGGCACGAGTTCTGCCACGTCGTCACTCTGCAGCTGACCCGCAATCGGATGCCGCGCTGGCTAAGCGAGGGAATCTCGGTCTACGAGGAGCGCCAGGCGAACCCGGCGTGGGGGCAGCGGATCAACCCCGCGTACCGCGAGATGATTTTGGGCGACGACCTTGTGCCCGTGGGCCGGCTCAGCGCCGCCTTCCTTGCGCCCAAGTCGTCCCGGCACCTCCAGTTCGCCTACCTGCAGTCCTCGCTGGTGGTGGAATTCTTGGTCGCCCGCCACGGTCTCGACGCGTTGCGCGCCATCCTGCAGGACCTGCGGGAGGGCGTGGACATCAACGCGTCCCTCGCCCGCCGCACCGTGCCGCTGGAGCAGCTGGAGCCGGCCTTCGCCGCATACGCGCGCGAGCAGGCCGAGCGGCTCGCCCCCGGCTTGGGCTGGGAGCGGCCTGAGGCGGCGGTCTTCCTTGAGGAGGGGGCGACCGAGTTCGCCGCTTGGGAGCGCCGCCAGCCCGACAACTACTGGGTGTTGCGGGCCAAGGCCCAGCGCCTCGCGGCCGCGCAGGACTGGGCCGGGGCCGTGGTGCCGCTGCGGCGGCTGGTGGAACTGTACCCGCATCAGAAGGGCGAGGACGCCGCGCACCGGCCGCTTGCCGCGGCTCTGCGTTCCCTCGGCGACACCGCGGGCGAACGCGAGGCTCTCCGCCGGTGGGCGGCCACGGACGACGAGGCGGTCGAGGCCTACCAGCGGCTGATGGAACTGGCCGCGGCGGACGGCGCTTGGCCCGAGGTGCGGGAGAACGCCGAGCGCAGCCTCGCGGTGAACCCGCTCGTGCCCGGCCCTTACCGCCAGATCGCGCGCGCGGCGGCCGCGATGGCCGACGACTCAGCGGCGGTGGTCGCGTGGCGCACGCTGCTCCAGCTGGACGTGCCCGAACGGGCCGAACTTCACCACGAGCTTGCGCGGGTGCTCCTGCGCCGGGGCGAGCGGGCGGAGGCGCGGCGCCACGTGCTGCTCGCGCTTGAGGAGACCCCCCGTTTCCGCGCCGCCCTCAGCCTGCTCCGCGAATTCGGGCCCGCCTTATGACCCGCTCCCACCGTTGCCTCCTCGGCTGCGCTGCTCTCGGCCTTGCCGGTCTCCTTCTCGCGCAGCGCTTCCCCGGCCGCGGCGGGTTCTGGAGCGAGGGCGGTGCGCGGTCCGACGTCCGCACTGCCCGCGAGATTCCCTCACACAGCACCGGCACGCCCGTCTGGGAAAACCCCCGCGGCTTCGAGGCGGACGTGTTCACCTTCACCCGCGTCCGCTACGGCAGTGGCCGCTCCGGCTACGGGCGTCGCGGCGGCGGCTGGGCCACCGACCTGCCCGACAGCGACCTGAACCTTTCCTACCGGCTGCAGCAGATGACGTCGCTCAAGTGCAGCCCCGATGGGCGCATCCTCGAGCTCACCGACCCCGACCTTGGGTCCCACCCTTGGATTTACATCGTCGAACCAGGGTCGCTCCGTTTCACCGACGAGGAGGTGGTGGCCCTGCGGGAATTCCTGCTCAATGGCGGGTTCCTGATGCTCGACGACTTCTGGGGCGAGTCCGCTTGGGAAAACGTCGAACGCGAGATGCGCCGGGTCTTTCCCGAGCGGGCCTTCGCCGAGCTGCGGCTCGACCATCCGATCTACAACTGCGTCTTCCAGATCAAGGCCAAGGGCCAGGTCCCCAACGTCCGCACGGGCGAGGAGAGCCAGTACACCGGGATCACTTGGGAACAGCACGACGGCGACTCGCGCACCGTCCACCACCGCGCAATCCACGACGACAAAGGGCGGATGATGGTGTTCGCGGCCCACAACACGGACAACGGCGACGGCTGGGAGCGCGAGGGCGAGTACGAGTACTACTTCAAGAACTTCTCCGAGCGCATCGCGTACCCCCTCGGCATCAACGTGGTGTTCTACGCGATGACCCACTGAACCGATGGCCGCCCCCGCCACTGCCCTCCCGCCGGTCCGCCGCGCCCTCGCGGCCCTCGCCCTTCTCGGCGGCGGGTTCGCGCTCACCGGCGCGGGTCGCGGCCCGGCGCCCGGCGCCTGCCCCCCCGGCCTGATCAGCCCGGTCGCCGCGCCGGCTGCGCCGGCGCCGGACCGCCCCGCCGCGGTGATTGCCCAGCCCGCGCCCGGCGGCCGCGGCCCCGTCCGCGCGCCGCGCTGGGGCAACGAGTCCGACGCCGGCTCCTCGTGGGTCCGCACGGAGGGCAGCGGGATGATCGACGAGAACGCGGTGCGCACGGCCCGCGAGGTCGACTCGCACAGCACCGGCACGCCGGAGTGGAGCAACCCCGTGGGCTTCGAGAAGGATGTGTTCACCTTCGCCCGCGGCGTGTTCAAGGCCGGCCCGACCACCGCGCCCTCCCCGGTCTTCCACCGCGGCCGCAGCATCGGGTGGTGGGTGGATTTCCCGGACGCCGACCTCAACCTCTCCTTCCGGCTGCAGCAGCTCACCTCGCTGCGCGCCGACCCCGACGGGCGCGTCCTGCGCCTGACGGAGCCGGAGCTGCACGACTATCCTTTCCTCTACCTGACGCACCCCGGCTACTCGATTCTCAACGACGCGGAGGTCGCCAGCCTCCGCAAGTACCTCCTCGCGGGCGGCGTGATCGCTATCATCGATTTCTGGAATTCCATCGAGTGGAATGGTCTCGCGGCGCAGATGCGCCGCATCCTCCCGGAACGCAACTGGACTGAGCTCGGGATCGAGCACCCGCTCTTCCACTGCGTCTATGATCTCAAGGGCCCGCTGCAGTCCCTGCAGGTGCCGACGATGCAGTTCTGGAACCGCGCGCGGAACCCCGCCGACCCCACCGCGCCCCTGCAGATCGACCGCGGACCGGACTCGGAGAAGCTCTCCGTGCGCGCGCTGCTCGATGACCGCGGGCGGATCATGGTGATTGCCTTCCACAACAGCGACATCAGCGACGGCTGGGAACGAGAGGGCGAGAACGCGGACTACTTCACGACCTTCTCGGAAAAGGTCTCCTATCCCCTCGGCATCAACCTTGTCTTCTACCTGATGACGCACTGAACGCGCGTCCTTTCCCCCTGCATGAGCCTCCCCGTTGACCCCGCCTCGTCCGCCCCCCCTCCCGTCGTAGTTCCCGCCTCTGAGCGCGAGGTCGCCGAACGCCTGCTGGCCGGGCGGGTCCGCATCGAAACCGAGCTCGCCAAGGCGATCGTCGGCCAGCGAGAGGTCATCGAGCAGATTCTACTCGCGCTGGTCGCCGGCGGCCACTGCCTCATCACCGGCGCCCCCGGCCTCGCCAAGACCCTCCTCGTTAAGTCCGTCGCCCAGGTCTTCCACCTGCGCTTCGCGCGCATCCAGTTCACCCCGGACCTGATGCCGGCGGACATCACCGGCACCGAGATCCTGCAGGACGATGGCGCGGGCGGCCGCCGCCTCTCCTTCGTGCGCGGGCCGG
>Ga0194118_10001146_pt1 | contig 39282 bp, 10 predicted proteins | sample TA2MahsurfametaG_2_FD_148662 | JGI IMG/M metagenome (GOLD analysis project Ga0194118, IMG submission 148662) | Freshwater microbial communities from Lake Tanganyika, Tanzania - TA2015013 Mahale N5 surface | ecosystem: Environmental > Aquatic > Freshwater > Lake | place: Tanzania: Lake...
GGCGACAACCGCGTCGCCGTTGCGCGCTATCCACCTCGGTGAGCCGACCACCTCGGGCAGCAGGCCCTGTTTCCTCAGCTCGTGCAACGAGTTCCTGACCGTGTTGGGGTTGAATCCAGTCGCGTCGATTATGTCCTGCTCCCTGTATCCGGAGGACGCCAGTATCTCCACGACTCCCTTCCTGCTCCTCGGTGCGATTGAAGCGACGAATGACTGAGCATCCTCGGTCGTTATCTCCTCCAGCCCGACCTGGTCGTAGAACCGTCCCACCGTTCCGTCTTCGACCAGTTGCGTCACCCTCTCTGCGACGAACTGCCCGTTCGGCATGTCGGCGGCGACCGCGTACTGGTCCGCCCCCTCGCCTATCGCCGCAATTATCTCGCCCGACCTGTCCCAGGTCGACCCGAGCCAGTAGAAGTTTCCTGGGTCGGCATCCGATTGCGGCGCGTCTGGCGGCCACACCTCGGACGAGATCTTTCCGAAGGCGAGCGCCAGGCGCTCCGCGGCTTCCGGCGATGCGGCGGCTCCATCCCTCCTGAACTCGGCGACGACGTCGTACGGCGCGCCGAGGAACCGACTGAGAGCCCTGTCCGACATCTGGGATATCCCTGGCACCGCACCCATGAGGGCCGAGATCTGGTTCCTGCCGTTTCGCACCATGTCGCCCCGGCCGAAACCGACTGATGAGAAGATCGGGCTTCTTCCGTCGGCCGTGATCAGCTGCCTGCCGAACGCCCCGGTGCCCGTGGCGTTGCCCGTGATGATGCGGGCTAGCGCAGGGTACGGGCCGTCCATTGACCCGAAATCCTCGATTTGCGACTGCAGCTTGCTAAGTTCGTCGTTTACCCCCGCCCTCCCGAGCGAGTTGAAGGCCTCCTCGGAACCGAGCCAAGACTGCCTGTCACGGAACGTCATGAAGTTCCAGTCGTGCGGCAGCGGGTTGCTCAGCTCGGTGGGTCGCGTCCGTGGCGCCGCCGATGCCGAAATGACCTGGGCGACGTCGTCGGAGACGCCGAAAGCCGCCGCCGCAGCGCGGGAGTTGAACCTCATGAGTTTGTTCAACGAGATCGCCGAATTCAGCTTGCGCGACGACGCATCCGACGGCGAGGCAAAAATTGATTCAAGGAAGAGCGAGCCGAAGTTTCTCAGCTCCGGGAACCTGTTGTTGGTCATCCGGAGCACGGAGTTCCTGCCGTAGGCACCGGAGAGGCTTGACGCATACGACTGGGCCATCCTGAGCAGATTGCTCGTCTTCAGGATCATGCTCTCCGTGGCTATTGCGTCGGACACGTCGTCGGGTTCCAGGTTGAGGATGTCGGCCGTTCTCTGGACTGGGTTGAACACAGACATGTACTTCACGTTGCGGATCGCCTCCGAGTACATCGTCAGCGCCGCGTCCAGGTCTGCCTCCCTGACGGCGTTCGCCCGCATGGCCTCGGCGACGCCGTCGACCACTATGTCCTCGACCACCCTCCTCGTGAGGCCCGGCAGCGTGTTCATGGCGAGATCGGAGAACCGCTTGAAGCGCGCGCCCAATATCCTCCGGGTCGTCGCCTCCGCCTCCGCGTCGGCCCTCATCATCATCGCGGCGGTGACCTTCGCCTGCTCGATCTCGCCCGGATCCCCCGTGCGAATCTGCGGCACGACCCTGTCGGGGCGTCCCCCTCTCAAAGTCTCCATGGCGGCCCGGATGCTCGGCACCTGCCCGATCTCGTCAACGTTGTTCTGCGAGAACATGTCGTTCATCCTCGAGATCGCGGACGCGAGCTTCTTCTCGTTCGTCGTGAGCAGCCGTCTCGCCCGCGGTGCCCCGACCCTGTCGCCGCCGACCACGCCGAACGTGGAGCGCCCGATTGATGAGCCGGCTTTGTAGTCGTCCGACAGACCGGAAGGGTCCTCGGCGAGGTTGTCGAAGGCGTTGTTGATGCCCCTCATCAGGGCCATGCCGGCCTCGGCGTCCCTGCCCGTCAGGCGCGCCGCCTCCCTGATCTCCTCGATTCTCTCGCGTATCTCCTCCTGTTGCCTCTCGACGGCCGTGCGCGCGCGGTCTGAGGCGGCGGCCTTCCTGCTCAGGTCCGCGATCATGTTGACGGCAGCGTACATCGTCGGTTGCATATCGAAATACAGTTTTTGCAGATGATCGACGGCTTGTTGCGAGGTCATCTGTCCCTTGGCAACTTTTCCGTCGACGAGCTTCCTCTCGTCGACCCACGAGCCATACAACAACGCCCAGGCGGAGTAGATGCTCTGTATCTTCGCCCTGATCCTGTCCTGATAGTGGCGACTGAGCTCCTTGTAATGCTTCTCGAGCGTCTTCTGGAGCTTGGCCAGTCTCAACAGCTCACCCTTTATTCCTCCTCTATTCCTGGCCATTTCGTTGAGGGTGTTCTGTATCGTTTGCAGGGCGACCGAGTTGAATCTCGCAGAGGCGGCGGCCTGCGCCGCGCCGAGGTACGCGTCGAACTGGCCAGCGAGGTTGTTGTCCCTGGCGTATTTCCTCAGGCCGGCAAGTATCGCATCGGGGTGGAAGTTGTCGCCCTTGTCCGTCACGGCGACGGCTGCTATCTCGAACTGGTCCATCAACGTTCCGGTGGTGAACATGGTCCACCAGGATTGCCTAGCAGCGGCGCTCGCCTTCGCCGTCGACGTGGCTATCTTCTTGTGCCTCGCAATGTCCGCGGCCGGTTTGGAGAAGGTTTCCACGTAGTCCGGGCTTGGGTAAGAGGTCATGCTCGGGAAAGGACTGGCGTCGTCGGGGTCCGGGCCGAGGCTGCGCGCGTCGGCGACCAACCTGGAGCCGTCCACCCCGAGCAAACTGTGTTGATCGACAAACTGATCGACGACCTCGCGGATGACCTTTTCCAAATCCATTGAGGAAGGGTCGGCCCTGACCAAATCGATTATTCCCGTACCGAAGCGGGGCTGCCCGCTGTCATCCAGCTTCTCGTAGTGCATTCCCCCGAGGATTCTCGAATACCTGTTGTCCTGATCCAACCAGTCACTGAAGGCGGGGAACTGCCGTCTGAGGTGGCTCAGTGTACGGTCGATCGACTGGATGAGGGGGTGCTCCGACGGGTCGCCGACGAATTCTTCCCTAGCTACGACCGCCTCGTCCGCGCGGACAGCCTCGTTGGGCTGACCCGGGTTGTAGATCAGCCTGTAGTTCATCAGATCGTCATCCTGTATGACCATCTGGAAGTCTTCCCTGGTGAGCTCGAATGAGTAGCGAGACGGCTCCCTGCCCGGTGCGTCGTCGTAAATGGGCAACGCACCGCCGCCGAGGGCGAGGTGCAGTGACACGTATTCCTGCATCGCCGCGAGGAAGAAGGACTGCCTGTCCTTGTCCTTGTCGCTCCTCGGGTCGTATGGGCCAGCCGGGAAGTCGTAGGGTGGGTCCGGCATGTTCCTGATTTTCTCGAGCGTCCGCGCCGACAGGGCCCTGAAGATCAGCTGGGCCGCCGAGTAAATTCCCTCCGACCTCATGCGCTCGGCGACGTCGTCCGGCATCTCCCCCTGCTGGACGGCGAACAGGGCTGAAATAACCTTCCGGGCCAACGTGGCCTCTTCGGGGATCGCGGTCCGCGGGAAGGTCGGGTCCCCGAAGGTCCACGTTCCCTCCCGCACGAAACCGGCTATGTCGTCGCCGAACAACTTGCGCGCCGTCTCCTCGGGCATGGCTTCAAGCCTGCGTTTCGACGGCTCATCCGGTGGCACCGGAGGCCCCGGGGTGGGTGGCGCCATGCCCGCCTCGATGCCCATGGAGTCCCAGAATCCGTCGTCATCCGACTTGGGCGCGTCCGGTGCGACGTTGGTTACGCTCCCGTCGTCTGGCGGTGGGGGCGCGTCGGGGTTCGGGTCGAGCGGCGGGAGTGTCGGATTTTCTGGGACTTCCGCAGTCGCTTCCTTCATGGCCCGCGACGCCATCCCGTACTGCGACGGGTCATCGAAGATTTCAGTGCCACCGGAGATGAAGTAATCGATTATGTCGCCGTAATAACTGCGCTCCTCGCGGGTCAACATGGACAAGTCTGAGACCTTGTCGCCGAACGCCTTTGACAGTGCCTCGTCCGTCCTTGAGATGATTTCCTCAACCGTGTTCCCCGAATCCACCGTTCCGAAGGTGAGCAACTCCAGGCGTCTGCCGAGGTTGTCTATTCTCGCCCTGGTCTGCGCTATGGAGCTCTGCTCCAGCCTCGCCTCGTAGGCCTTCCTGTCCATCCGCTGGATGATCGACGGGATTATGTAGTTGTTCCTCAGTCTCTCGATCTGCGAGTCGGTCATCGCTTCGACTATCTTCGCTGCCGATTCGGGGGTTCCGTCGTAGGCCCGGATCGCCTCCGCCAAGCTGATGATCTTCGCCTCTCCCTCGCCCGGTTCGGGCACGACGCGCACCGGCTCGTACCCCCTGCCGTCCTTCGGGAGGTGGTCAATCGTTCTGCGGGCCATTGCCCTCCCGCCGTCTGGTTGCGACTTGAGAACGCCGAGCGCCTTCGCCCTGAGCGTGGCATCCCTCTCGGCTTCGTCAATGCTCGGTGGCAGCAGTGCAGTCACGAACGTGCCCTTGGAATTGCGACCCATCTCCCACATGACCTTCACGAGGCTGTTTTCGTTGTCGTCCGTCGGCTCAATCTCCGAGAGGGCTTGCGATGCGGCTACGTCATCGTCGCCGACGACCGCGGTTATCAGTTTCTTGACCGGCTCGCTGATGGTCGCGTCCCCGATCAGCTGCGACGCCTTGCTCCTGAAAAAGGTCGCCTCTTCTGGCTCCAGGTCGGCGAGGCTCCTGATGGCGAACAACTTCCTTGAGGCGCTGGCGAACGATATCGCCCGTGATTCCGCCTTGACGAGTTCCTTCGCCTGTTCCGTGGAGATTGATGCCGACGACACGTACGAGAGCTGTGCGCCGTCGAGAGTTGACACGAACGCAACGAGGGACTCCGAGTCGAGCGGAGTTATTGCGTCTGCTGCCGCTATCTGCTCCATGTGGAGCTGGGTCGGGACGTACTCGACCTTCCCCGCCCTTTTTGCGATCGTCTGTCTTACGTTTCTTTCCTGGGTCTCCACCTCCTCCGAAAGTTTTCCTCTTGCTTCCTCCGAGGTCTCCGCACCAGTGAGAAGCTCCATCAGCTGCGCCCTGTCGATGGCTAGCACCTCCAGGGCTGCCTGCGCCTTCGCTTTGAATGACGGCACCGCATCAATATCGGACTCGGATATCGTCATGTCCAGCGGGGGCGGCAGAATCTCATCCCAAGAATTCATCTCCATCTTCGACAGCAACTCGTCGTCGCTGAATCTCCCCCCATCGGGCCTGAAATCCGGGTCGTCCATCGTTGTCTTGGCTTTCGCCGCGTTGTAGAGCGTCATGTACGGGGACGACAAGCCGCCGGTGAACATGTCGCGCCTCGCTTGATTGACGAAATTCTCCAGGGCCTGCCAGGTTGCGTCAACCTGCGCATCCGACATTTCCTTGATGTACTTGTACAGGCCACCCATGCGTTCCGCTATGGGTCTCAGGTAGAGGGGGGACCTCTGGTCCGTGACGCCCCTCGTCACGAAGTCGAAAAAGCCGTCGGGTTCCGTCATCGACAGGAGCCTGCGTCGCCTCGCCTCCGTCTGCCGCATCTTGTAGTCCTTCTCGTCATTCATCTTGGCGACACCCCCGAGCTCCCTTATCTTCCTCTGGGCGACGTACCTCTCCCTTATCCTGTCGACGATCGGGCCCGACATGCCCGCCTCCGCGTCGCCGCCGCCAGAGCCCGAGTAGTCCATGACGTCGTAGAAATCCGGGAACCTGTCGGTCATCCTCTTTTTGATGGCCGAGGTGGTCAAGTAGTTGTTCTCCATCACCTGCTCGGAGAAATCCGCGAGGGTGGCCCTGCCGTCGCTGGTGCTCAGCGCGCGGACCAAGTCGTGGAACTCCGAGGAGTTCCTCACACCAGTCCTCCTCCTGAGGTCCCTTACAAAATCCTCTGTCGTGCTGCTGACGCTCGCCCCTATTTCCTCTAGGACTATGGACATCAGGTCGTCGAGGTACCGGACCGCGTCTTGGGACACGCCTGCGAAGGGATCCGAGAACACTGCTCGCGGGTCGTCGGGCGCATCGGGGAGCGTCTGGTCGGCGACCTCGTCCAGGCCCTCATCGGAGGAGAACGGAATGTTGATTCCGGCCGCCCTCATCTTTTCTCTCCACGAAGCCGCGTCGTTTGGGTTCTTGGAAATGTTCGGGTTGTCGAGCGAGCGGAAGATGCGCTGTACCTCGCCGTAGATGGTGACCATTTCCCCGTCCGTCATCCTCCTCCTCGGCGGCGTAGGCGGTAATTCCGGCATCGGCTCGACGATGGCGCGCGGTTCGTCGTCCGGGAATTCCGGCATCGGCTCGACGATGGCGCGCGGCTCGTCGTCCGGGCCGACCATGCCGGCCTCGGAGTCGGATCGCGCGCGTGGCTGATCGGTCCGTCCTAGCCTGCGCGCCAGTCTGCCCACCGTCCTCGACGGGATGTCCCCCGTACTCGCGAAAAATTCCGTGTTGCCGTCATCCATGTTCTCTGCGATGTCCTCAAGGGCGTCGGTGAACATGTCGGCCAGGAGCTGGCGCTTTTTGGGATTCGGAACTTCCTGGACCATCTCGTTCATCATCTCCGCAACGTCCTCGTAGAAGGAGGCGGTGGTCTGCTGGTCCCACCGGAATTGCTCCGCAGTCACGAGGAACGTCTCTGCTATGTCAATCACTGGCCCCTTCGGGTCCATGCCGATCCTGTCCACGAGGTCGTCTGACTGCTTTGCCGCGAGCAACTCGTTGGCCCTCTCTATCAACTTTCTTCTCATGCGGATCTTCGGCGTTCCCTCAGTTCCGGATCCGAGCGGTGCGGATCTTGACATGAGCGTTTGCCTGATGTCCTCCGGGACCCCCCTGTTGACCGTCATGCCAGCCTCGGCGTCGGCGGAGACGCTCGGGAAAATTCCTCTGCGACGCGATGTGACGGACCTCGGCTCCGTGTACAGCGGGAGGACGGTGAAGCTCCAGGAGTTCACCTCGTCGAGGATGTCCATCACCCCGTCTCGCTCGGATCGCGACGGCGCCATCTTGGCCGCCGCCGCCAGGTTGACGCCGATCGCCTTCAGCAGGCCCATCCTGCTACCCGGGTCAAATATGGACTCAAGGTTCGTCGGGTCAAACTCGTCAAGGGCCAGCTCGGCGACGTCCCTGTTCCTCCACCCGTCGCTTGCGTAATCGGCCATGGCGAGGGATCCGAATTCTATTTTTTGCTTCATCAGGTCGATCAGCTCGGCCGCCTCGTCGAGGAGTTCGGGGTAGGAGAAGTCCACGAACCTCGCCAAGTCCGCCGAGTTCGCCGCTGGGGCGCCATACCGGGACTTGTAGCGCTTGATCGAGTCTCGTATCTTGTTGGCTATTGGCGACCAGTCGCCGCTCTTGCGTCTGTGCCTCGGGTAGTTCCTTCCGTACCTTGACGCGGTGTTCGTCATTCCCGCAGAGACGTCTCCTGCGGAGACCATCGCCCTGGACGCCTGGGTGATTGCGTTGCGTGAGGCGCTCCATGTTGAATCGTTCTCTGTCGCGTTTGATATCAGGTTTCTCGCCGCCATCAGGAGCCCGTTCCCCGACCGCGCCAGTTGCAACGACCCGTCGTATGCGTCCGCCAATCTCTGCTTGTTGTTGGCCACCATCGCCGAGAAGATGGCGGAGGTCTCGGAGGCGTTGTTGCCGACCAGCTCGTCCACGGCGTCGAGGAGGACGGGCGAGTCCGAGCCGTTGGCTATCGCCGAAATGTGGTAGTCCTTCGCCCGCATGAGGTGGGCCGCGACCTCAAACGGATCGTGGTCTATGCGGGTCACCCACGAGCCGGCGGGTCTCAACTTCTTCCTGGCCGATCTTGCCGACAGGATCAGTGGTCTCGGGTTGACCGCAAGGAAATCCTCCACTGACTCCGGCGACATCTCGAGTATCGCCGCCGCCACCTTCGGCAGCCTCCCCTGCTCGACAAGGGTCGCCAGTTGCGCGGCGTACGGAGAGTCGGTCGGGGCGACGAAGGTTCGCAGGAAGTTTTGGTCGCTCATGGCGTCGTACAGCAGTTTGGCGTTCATCGGATTCAGGCCGTCGACCCCACCGGATGCGATCAATCTCGCAGCCGAACCGTCGGACGGCGTAGGTGCGGGGACCGACGAGGAATCAAAGACGTCGAGGATCCCGGTGGGAATGCCGACGAGATCCATGCGATTCCTGGTGATCAAATCCTCCTCCACGTATGTCCGCGGATCTCGGCGCCTCCTGGTCGCCACGCTGTCCCTGATGCCAGTGGCTTCCCTCATTTTCCTGATCACTTCGTCGAGCGAGCTGGACTTGGCGGTGTCCTTGGGCAACAGGTCACCCGGGAGGTCGGTTGACCTGTCTCCGTCCAATACCTCTGCGATGTCGTCGGCGACGGACGGGATGTCCCCGGCGTCGGCTATCGCGAAACCGGCGTCGCGCAGGGCGTCCATGGTCCTCGTGACTCTCTCGAGGGCCCTCGACCTTGCCTCGTTGGACCTTTGTCTGGCAAGGCTGGGTGACAGGATTTCGAGGCTGCGGCCGGTTGGGTGGGGGATCCAGCCAGTTGAATTCTCTATTCCGAATATCCTCGCCAGCAACTCCCAGCCTCCCTGGACTCCGATCGCGCCCCCGAGTATCGCCTGTATCAGGAAGGCCCACACGCCTGGCTTCCCGCCCGTGTCCGCAACCCTCCTCGCTCCGGATTCCAACAACGACGACGTAAGTCTTCTGACAACGTCGTCCCTCCCGGTCATGGCGTCCGGCGGATTGTTCATCAATTCGGACACCGTTCCGAGAACCTTTGCCGTCAGGCGCGCCGAAGTTGCGTCCGCGGCGTCCCTTCGGGTGCGACCCCTCGGCACGGAAAACTCTGGTTGCTCGTCGACCGCCGACTCAACCCTCGAGGCGACGTCCTCAACGATGGAGTACAGGTTTTGTTTGAGGTATTGGTCGGAGTCGTCGTCCCCCAATGCGTCCGCGTCGATAAAATCCGCGACGGCCTTCTGCCAGGAATTGGCGAACAGGTCGTCCTTCAGCGCCGCCTCCACGTTGTCCCTGTACTGCTCCATTCGCAGCTTCGCACTCGGACGATTCATTCTCCGATCGCGCTTGCGAACGGGCGGCGTTGGAACTTCCTGCGTCGGCCGCGTCCTATTTGACATTGCGGCAATGGCGAAATCATCGTTGGTGACCTGGAACGGAGACCTGTCCATCCGCCTAAGGGGTGACGTCGGCGCCGATGGAATTTGCGCCCCTCCTGGCGTAGGGTCGGGCACCCCGCGGCCCATGTTGATATGCGCCAGGCCCTCCAGTACGAGACCGTCCAGGTCTGCGTCTATGGCGGTGAACGGGTTCGTGTTCACCTGACCGCTGACTGCCCCGATGGTTGAGCCGAGGGCCTTGGTCTCCAGGCCGTCGGTGAAGAAGGTTTTTAGCATCCTCCTGCGCTGTCTCCGCGACAAATTGTCCTGGCCGGTCACCTTCCTGTAATCGGACTCGTTGCTGCACGGCATCCAGACGGTGCCACCCGCCGTCGAGCTGTATTGTCGTATTCCGATGCACCCAAGCATCCGCGCCCTTGCGCGGGCCGATTCCTTGTCAACGTATGCGTCAAAACTATCCGGACGGACCTGTCTGGGACCGAAGGCGATGCCCTTCTGCTCGATTTCCGCCCCCGAGATAGGACAACAATCGCCCTGTTCTGTTGAGTCGTCCATCTTTTCCCGTCCGCTCGCGTGTTGGGCGCGCTTTTAGTACCGATAAGGATACTTCAAGGTAAGCGTCGGGGACGTTAGTCCGCCAAAAATCTTGAGGTCGTCAACACTTGTCTGACTTCCGTGCCGATCTTTTGCAGATCAACGGACTGCGACTTGGATGTCAGGCCGAGGTTCGGCGTCGAAACGATCTGGGAGGGACCCCTCTCGGTGAGCTTCTCCCATCTCTTGCCCCTCTTCTTGCGACGCGGCCCGGGTCCGCGGCCTTCCGTCTCCGTGAATCTCTCCATCACGAGCGTCTTTTTCACGATGATTGGGTAACCGGACTTGGTAGAGGTCTTCCTCGCCCTCGCCGCGGCTTGCGTGTTGGCAACGAACTGTCGTCCCCTCTTGCTGCCCTCGCGCTTCTTCTTGTTGGTGGCGGCCCTCTGGGACGGGCTCAGCTTTGACCAGGCCTTGGCTGGCAGGTAGCGCCTCGTCCCGCCCTGGCGTATCGCGGGCTTGCCGTCCGATGTCGTCCACTTCTCCTTGGTCCACTTGGAGAGTGAGCGTTGCTTCTTGGTTTTCTTTCCCCTGTACCCTCCGCCGCGCTTCTTGTACTCCTGCGCGACGAGCTGCGCCTTGCGCGCCGACCACTGCCCTGGCTTGCCCCCCTGCGAGCCCGCCATGATGCGATTCTTGATGCTCTCCCTCAGTTTCGGCTTCGTGTAGTTGTTGGCCGACTTTCTCTCCCCGAACTCCTGGGGTGGCACGTCGAACGGTCTCACTCCCCTCTTCCTCCTGCCGTTCATGTCCACGTTCGCCGCCACGCCCCCGACGGGTCCGTTCCCCGAATGCACGTCCTTTTGAAAGCGCAGCAACCACGCGTCGTCCTCCGCCGCCGAGGACAGACGACTGAGCGTCTCGGCGTCGGCGCACGGCAACCAATCCCCGTTTTCGCCCTGATGGACCCCCCGGCAACCCATGTAGCGGGCGATCTTGAGGGCGTCCTCCCTGGTGGCCTTCTCTCTCACAGCGGTTCCCACGGCAGAAATTCAAGATCACCCATGTACTGCGTCTTGGCCTGCAAGATGTACAGCCTCTCGGCACTGTACTCGATTTCTTCGGCGGGGACGCTGGCGTCCCTCAGGGATCGCGTGAGGACCTCCATGGCCGCTTCCTGCGGGGAGTACGCAAGCGACCTCCACGCGCGTGATTCGACCAGCTCATCCGAGTATGCCTCCTGCACGGCCCGAAATGAGTCGTAGGGCTTTTCGCCGTAAAGGAAATGGTCGTACTCCTTGGAGAGGATCAAAAGGAAATCTTCGTCCTTCTGGTTGCCCGGCACCGTGAACGGTGGATACTTCGCGTCCTCGGCCACCGACGCGTAGTCGGACATCATCTCCAACTGCTCGGGCTCCGTCATGCGTATTGCGCTGGGGTCTCTCATGTTCCGTCCTTGTCGTCTGCGGGTGCGCCCGATTTGTAGTCCGGGTCGTTTATCCATTTTCCGTGGAAGGAGTTCCAGACCATGCTCGGCTCTCCGGGCTTCCTTATCTTCGGGTCCCTCACCGACTCCACGATAGCCAGCTCGCCGGCTCGCGTGAGTGGCCGGGAGACGAAAACCAATGCCGACCGGTTGTAGACCATGACGTGGGTGCCGATTTTGTAACCCTTGAAGATTCTCGACGGGTTCGTGGTGAGGGGCAAACCGTCGTCGGCGGAGCCGACGTCCACTCCGAACAGCATCGCCTGGACGAGTTCGTCATTCCACCAAGTCATGATTTCCTGGGCGGCGACGAGTTCGGCTATTCTGTCGTTCCACGGAACCTTGCCGAGGGCCTTCATCCTCGCTATCTCCATCGACTTGAGAATTTCCATTTGGATCATCCATCCGAAGACCTGCGCCCTCGTGGCGTTCCACCATTGCGGCCCGGCAAGGCTGTCCATTGCCCGGTCGGGGTCATTGGCCTGTGTGTCGTCTTCTGCGAACGGGCCAACCCCTCTTGCGACTTCCCTCCGTGATTTCTCGGAGGCAAGGAGCATTATCACATTACCGAGCCCCCTAATCGCCTCGGGATCGGCGGTGTCTATTTTCGGGATGGTGACGCCCATTTCTCTCGCAAGTTGGGCCAGTTCCTCGCCCAAGAAGCTTGAGCCCCTGTGGGCCGAAATAGATACGCTACCGTGCGGCACGTAGTAGCCGTGCGCCGTGTTCGGTCTTCTGGCCCTGTAGAACGGATTGGCCCGGTTGTCCGGCCTCCAGTCCGGGTCGTCGGTGGCGTCAAGGTCGATCGCCAGCGTTTTTTCGGTTCCGTTGAAGTGCGTGATGCCGGTGAAGAAGGCTCCGAACATCTCCAGCAATTCCGCGTACAGCCCGTTCATCCTGGATCTGTTGTCGACGCGCGCCGTCTTGGGCACGGCGGCCAGGATCAAGTCCCCCAGCGGGTCGGAGCCCCCGTAACCGTCGACCATTCCAGCGTTGGGCCTTGCGAAGTTGAGGCCGTAGCCGCCGGCGGTGGCGCTGTCTATCTTGGTGTAAAGCGGCCCATTGATGAGTTCCTCCGCCATGGCATTGGCGGTCTTGCCGCGTTTTGAGCGTGCGATTCCCCTGCGCACTATGTAGAAGTTGTACGGGAAATTGGCCGGCGCGACGCTCTCGGTTTGGTCTGTTAGGAAAGAGGTTCCGAGGAGCCCGAATTCCTCCGCTGTCACCGTGATCGGGCGCCCCTTGTTCCCCGTCAAAAACTGGAGGGCGTTGTGCAACAGGTACTTGTTGTCGACTGCTTCTGTCGTCACTTCCTGCAGCGGTCTGCCCGTCTCCGGGTCCAGCTTCATTTCGACGGAGAAGGCGATCGCCGCGAGCGTCTTTATCGCCTCATCGGAAATTTCGGATATCTCCGGCGCATCGTTGGGCCCCAGGTCCCTTGGAATGTGCGGCAGGAAACCGAGCGACTGGTGCTTTTCCAGCATTGCGAGGATTTCCTGCGGCGAGCGAGGCGGGAGCGGGCTGCCGGTGGCGTCGACCGGCGGGACGAGGGCCCCATCCTCGAGGCCGACGACGTTCCGGACACCGAGAGCCTGCGCCCGCTTGCGCATGCGCCCCATGTCGTTCGCGATCTTCGCCCGCAGGCTCTTCTCTTGCCTGACCGAGTCTGCGACCTTGTGCATGTTCGGCCCGAAGATGTCGGTGATGATTGTCTCGAGTTGCTCGACGAGGTCGCCGGCCAAGACGAATTCCCGGCGCGGTCTCGGCGTCCTGCTCGTATTCCCTTGGGCGCTCTCCCACGATCTCAGGGAGGCGTCGCGGGATTGCTTGGCCGTCTCGTAGGTGCTGCGAACCTTCTCGAATGCGTCGTACCAGTCCCTGGAATCGTCGCTCGCCAGCGCCTTGTTGACGGCCGCCGCCACCTGGATGGTTTGCGTCACCACTGGACTGTTCCAGTGACGACGCGCGTCGACGTCGTAGTTGTCTGGGTGCCTCCATAGGACGATCATCTTGCGAACTCTCGGCTTTGCGGTGGCCAGCATTCCCGGGACGAGGACGGTGGCGTTTTCCCCCAGGTTGCCGGCGTCCTCGTCGAATATAGAGGCCATACGACGTCGGGAGTACGAATTTCTGGTGGCCCCCTGTAGGTGCTCCGGGAGTATCTTCGAGTCGGGTATGTTGGCCGCGGCCCTGGTTTTGTTGCCGTCCGGTTTGAACGAGAGGAAATCCACCGGTCTCCCGGCTGCGACGTAGGCGATGGCGATGTCGGGCCTCCCGATGTGATTCAGGTAGGTCTCGATCGGATCCGAGCTCTCTGGGATGTCCACGACGTCCAGCAACTGCAAGTTCAGTTTTTCGCTATCGGGTATCCCCGTGCCGATTGACGACACGTTCAGCAGCAGCATCGCCGCCTGCCGGAAGTTGTCCATTGACCTACCCGGGGCGACGTTGGGGGCGAAGTAGATGACCTTGCCGACCAGCTCCTGCGCCTGCTGGGCGTCTATGCCGAGCACCTCGGTCAACATCTCAATCTGCGTCTTTTTCATGTTTGTGTTGAGGCCGTAGGGTTTGTTGGCGTCCGCCTCCCTCAGGGTGATCTGCGGATAGCTTCGCACCGGCATGCTCCTTGATTTCTGCACCGGTAGCAGCCTCGACGCGGGCGTTATCGTCGTGTCCACCGATATCGGAACCCTCGAGTAGTCGGTCAGGTACAGCCCGGACGCCGGGTCCCTGTAGATGCCGAGGTTTCTTTCCATCACGTAGGTGATGCCGTCCTGAATGACCGCGTTGGTTAGGTCGTACTGATTGTTTGCGCCCAGGGACTTGATCGGTTTGGTCTGCTGCGTTCCGTCCTCGAGGGTCCATGTAACGACCTGGTCCGTGACATCCAGAACGTCGAGTGAGTCTTCGACGACGCCGCCCTTGTAGGCGTCAATCTTCCCTGGTGCGGTCGACATGCCGATCGGCACGGGCACGCCGGGAACTTTTGTCGGAGCATTCGGTGGCGCCGTCGGACCGGTCTGCGGTGTGGATGGCGGCTTCGGCGGCCGCGTCCTGGTCTTGCGGACGTTCGTCTTGGGAACCTGCGGCACCAGCCCCACGCTCGCATTCGAGAGGATCCTGTTCCTCGCCGGTTCGGTGAGACTTGACCACTGAACATCTGCTTCGTTTTTGTCGGAGCCGATGAGCGATGGAATCATGCCGTCAAGGACGATCAGGTTGTGTGCGTACATGCCGACCCGCTTCGCGGCCTGCTCGTCCAGCCTTGACATCCAATCCGCCAGCATGTCCTCGGTCAACTCCGTGTCAGCCGGGATGCCCAAGTTCTGGCGCAGGAAGTCAACGATGTTGCCCCTCATCTCTATGGCGCTTCTCAGTACCGCCTCTCGCTCCACATCGGAGTACTCGGAAAGTTCTTTCATCCCGACCGGCTTCTCCGGCTGGTACCTGAGCCTCATCGGCTGGAGTTTGCTGAGGGAGAGCATCGGCCCGATTGGAGACTGTTGCTTCGGCGATTCCCCCGCTATGACGGTCCTCTCCCCGATTGATCCCTGAATTCTCGTCGAGCCCGCATCCCTGACGTCCCTGCGCTGAATGTCCGCCCTCTTGGACACGACGCTCCTGTTCCTGTTGTCGATCATCCTCCACGCGGACGCCCTTGCTTCTGTTTCGAAGTCCTTCGAGGAGAGCATGTCGTTGATCGCCACGAGAGACATCACGTCGGCGTACAGGTTCACACCACCCGGCCTCAACGACACGAAATCGTTTGCGATGGCTTCCATCACCGATTCCGGGGTGACAACCCCGTCGCTTCTGTAGTCCTTGTCCGCCGAAAACTCGGGAGTCATCAGTTCCGTCACGATGTTGAGCAATTCGTCGCGACGATACCCAAGCTCGCGCATCAGCGCCGACTGCTCGGACGGCGTGAAATCCGGCCAGTCCACCTCGTCCTCCCCGAATCTGGAGCTGAACGTCGCGTACGTGCCCGGCTGAACGGCCTTGACCAACGCCGCGAGCAAGCGTTCCCTCGTGTCCCTGTCCATGACCCACGGGTCCTCCGACACCACGCGCGGCGTCTCGACTGGCGCGGACGGTATCTCGGTCCTGTCGTCGAAGTCTGGCTCTGGCGTCTTGTCTTCGCCGGTGGCGATCCGATTGGAGATTCTGGAGAATCGCCTGGAGAGTCTGTTGAGAAGGCCGCCCCCGCTCCCGCCCGGGTCGCTCCCCCTCTCGCCGCGCGTCGGGTCACCCGAGCTGGGCACAACCTCGCCCGGCGTCCTCTGCTCAGCAGCCCTGACCACCGAGGGCGTCTCCGGGGAGTCACCCCTCTCATTCCTCATCGCGGCCTCTGCGTCTGCCGTGAAATTGCGCCTGGTTCGGTTTTCCTGCGTGGCGATGCGGGCCTGACCTTCGAGCACCCTCCTTCTCTCCCTGCTCGTCGCCGGGCGATCAAGCCGCAACGGCGAGACGTTCGCCGGCTCTATCGCGTCCGTGAGCGCCGACAACCTCCTCCTGAGCCTGCTCTGCCCGGTCGCCCCGCTCCGCGCGTCGGGGATTATCCGGTTGAGGTCGTTCGTCGTCGCGGTGATGGACCTCAGGCGGTCCGCCTCGTCTTCGCGCCTCGTCATTCTTCTGACCCTCGACGGCTTGTCCACTATCTCTGCGAGAACCCCGCCGACGGACCTGATGCCGCGAACGACCTGATTGGTCCCCGGCGGAGTGGGGTCAAGTATCCCCCTCCCGCCGTTTATGTACGGAATTCCCTCGTATATGAACGGGTCGGAGTCAGCGTTCCGCACGAGGTGCGGCGGGGGCAGGTTTGCCATACCTATCGGTAGCAACTTCTCGAAGTACCCCTGCTTGTCGAGATGCGCGAAAGCGCCCGTCTTGATCTTCCTGTCGAACTTGTCGAGAACGTCCGACACCTGCCGGCCGACCACGGGCATGGTCCTCCAACGACCTTCGGAGACGGTCGCCCTCGACCCCTTGACGCAGGTCACGAAAGAGGCGAAGTCCATGTTCCTCGCGAATTGCCTCGCCTTGAAGTTGATTGCCTCCGCCTTGATCTGGACGTCGAACATGCTTATCCCGACGTCGGCGAGCAGCCACGTCGCTATCGGCTCGGATTCCGGCTCGTTTTCCGGCTCCGTCGACGGAGCCTTATCCTCGTTTACATCCGCCGCCTTGGCGTCCTGCTTTTCGGACTTCGCCGCGAGGGGCTCGGGGACGGACTTGTTCTCTATGATGCTGGCCAGTCCCTTGACGGTGGTCGGGCCGAAGGATGAGTACCTCGACATCAGGTTGTCCCTCGTCAACGGGACGAACTTCGACATGCGCAACGAGGGATCGAGGGACAACGAGACCTGGTCCACCGACTTCTTGCCCCGGTTCACCCAGTCCGCCCAGTCCTTGCCCTGCTTCATGGACCCGTGCGCGGTGACCCTCCCCCCGTCGACGACGACGACGGCGAACGTCGTGTTGGTCGCCGAGTCGGTGATCGTGGAGAAGAAGGTCTCAGATTCCATTTATTACGTTCCTAACGAACTTGAGGGAGCCGGAGAGGGTCCTCACCCTGTTCTCGTATATTGCCTTGACTATGTCCATGTGCCTGCGCTCGGCCTCCGAGAGCTTTCCGTCTATCGCCATGCGCCTGAAGAATTCTCCCATATCGAATCTCCTCGCCCGCTCAAGCATCTCCTCGAGCAGCGCTTCCGCGCGCCTCCTCTGCTCCTTTCGCAACCGCATGAAGAAATCCCGGTACATGGAGTTCTCGATCTCGTTCAGCACCACCAGCTTCGGGGCGTCTACCCTCTTGGCGAGCTCGTCGCGCGTCAGGCCGGCCCCGCCGGAGGATGCGACAGGTCCGCCGAAGGTCCTCTTCCGCGAGGTGTCGCCGACCGTGAAGAGGTTCGACGGGTTGCGATCGCGAACGTCCGTGAGCACGTCGGCGATCATCAACCTCACCATGTCCTCGGGGTCGGCAAGGTCCATGCCGGTGCTCCTGGCGAACCGTCCCAGCGACTCGGAGTCGTCCGGGTAGGAGATGATGTACGGCCTGCGCGATCCCGACCCCGCGAACCACACCTCCGGCGACAGGGCCCCGAGCTGCGACTGGACCTCGGCGGCGACCATCACCCCGATGTGCTCGTTGGCGACGGTGGGGGTGACGGCGGTGAATGTCTCGTCCCCGATCCTGTAGTTGGTCGTGCGGTTGTTCAGGCGCCTGCTCTCGGCGACCCTGCTCATGTCCATCGCGGGGATTCGCAACTCTGGGGATATGTTGCCGATCTGGCCGCCCTGGTTCAGCATGCCTATGGCGGAGCTGAGGTCTTCGACCATCCCGGCCTCGTCCTCTATCTGCGTTGTACGGGAGGAGGTCTGGCTGGGGGCCTTGTCGAGCATGAATGCGTCCCTGTACCAGCGCCGTATCTGTCGCTGCCTTTTCGTCTTCGGATCGATTATCGTGATCATGTCGTTCGGCCCGCGCAGGTCGCCGAAGGATTGCTCGTACGAGATCGGACCGTCCATCTCCGCAACGATGTGCTCAATCCTGGCGGCGGCGTCTGAGCCATTCTGCATCCTCTCCGCCTCGGCCACGAGCTTGCCGAGCTTGCGTCTCTCACCATTGCTCAGGTTGCGCGTCTTCCTCAGGGTGAGCGTCCCACCGTTGGGGAGCACATACACCAGCGAGTTGATTCCGCTGTTAGAGAACATCCCCAGCTCCTGGCCACCGATCTGCGTCGGCTTCATGACGTAGGAGATGTAAGACGCACCCTCCATGTTCCTGTTGTCGGGTACGGTCCTCAGGACGGATGGGGAGACCAGCGGGGTAAGCACGACTCCGTCCCTCCTCACCAGCCTGGCGACGGGCTTCGTGCTCTCGGTCATCTCGGAGGCGACGGTTTTGATCGCCTGCTTGTACGAGCCAAAGTTGGTCGAGCCGACCTTTGGTATCTCTATGTCGGGGCTCCTCGTGAACGACACCTGACCCGCGTTGCCTATCGGGACGAGCGGGATACCGGATATGTTCAGCTCCCTCGTGAGACGCGGCGACCTCAGAGGAATTTGCTGCGGGCCACCCGTCAGCATGGACACGGCGAGGACGAAAAGCTTCTTGCCGCACGTCGAGAAATACTTGTCGGTGAACTGCCCACCGAACTGGAATCCCTCCGGGCAACGGAACCCCCTGTCGGGCTTCGGGAACGCCGCGGCGGCGGCCCTGGCGAGCGGGTTGGAGCCAACCCTCTGGATCGGCGAACTCCCCCCGGGCGTGAGCGCCGACCACATCGCCGAGCGCCCGGGGCTCCTGAGGCTGGAGATGTTGCCCGGGATGGCCGCTCCGGCGACGGCCTGCGCCGCGCGCACGACGGGATTGTCCGACCTGACGAGACCGGCCTTGAACTTGATTCTGTGGTCGTACACCTCCGCGTGGGGCCCGACCTTGACCAGCTGGTAGCACTTGAAGTCGACCGCATGTTGCTTGCTCATCGCCACGGACAACGGGAGGGTGTAGACGCTGTCCCTCGACACGGCGATGGACGGCAGGATCGTCCTGGTCACCGTCTCCTTGCCGGGACAGCACTCGGTCGCCTTCGTTAGGTCATACATCCGAGTCGAACATCTCCCAGTTGTTGTCGTCGCACACGAATGCGACGAATTTCGTCTCCATCTTCACGAAGTCGTCCATGACCTTCCAGGCGTGGTCCCAGTCGTCGTCGGTGATGACTGGGACGAACGGCTCGTACGGTGGCGCCGCGTCGATTCCACCGCTGGACCGGAGGTCCTTCTTCTTGGTCGCCCTCCTCGTCAGCTTCCTCATGCGGTCGTCAAAATCCGAGTCGCTCCACAGCGACCCGTTCACCACTCCGCGCAACTTTCTCCTGCAGTTCTTCATCCCCGGGTGGTGGCAGCCCTCGTTGGGCCAGAGGCCCGTCGTCTCGTGGTGCAACCAGGCGCAGATGTTGTTCAGCGGGTACAGCTCGGGGTGGTCCGCCAGGATCACCCTGCATCTCCGGAAGCCGCCGGGCTTTTTCATTATCGGTCTCCAGTAGCGCAGCAACCGCTCGAGGTTCCCGCGCCGCGGGCCGTAGCCGCGCATTATGTCGCCGGTGACGACCTCCTGCGGCAGCAGGCCGCCAAGCGGATCCGCCTTCACTCCCGTGTCATCAGTTTTCATCGTCGATCAACCTCCGTATTTTGTCGCCGATTCGCTCAAGCTCGTCAATCTCGAGGTCGACCGAGGTCGCCTCTTTTCCGCCCGCGAACGTTTTTGCGATAATCGGTACAGCAATTGACATAGCAATCCTCGTTTCCAACGGACTGTCTCCATTTTGAATCGAATGGTCCAGCAGGCGTGCAACCATCTCTTTCGCCAACGGATTGACGCGTGGCGGGAAGAAATAGTCCGCGGTCTTGAAAAGCATCCGATTGACCTGGCTCTCGTCCAGCTCTCCCAAATTGAATTTGGCAACTAGCTCGTCGTCGGACATCGCCTCTATTTCCCGTCTTATTTTGATAAATTCCTCGTCGTTCATGGCGTTGTGCCTCCCTGGTTGGTGCTGTTTATGACGGCCCTGGCCATCGCGATCATCTCTTCGTGCAGGCGCTCCACCGCTCGCCTCTCCTCGGCGGTCAGCTTTTGCAACATCCGCTCCATTCTCATCAGGATCATCGGATGCAGCTCGGCGTAGGTTTCCTTGTTGGTTGACATTTGGGACTTTGGCAAAGGAATCGAGAAATCGTAATCCGCCGGACCGCCGTAGTCGGTGAGTTTGTCAGCGGCGGACTGAACGAGCCCTATCTCCTTGTCGGTGAGATTCTTCCAACCGTTGGTCCCTTGTAATGCGTGCCAATGGTTTATCACCTGCAAAAGCTCGATAAGGTCCATGCCCTTCAGGTTGAAGGGCCCGCCCCCCAGGATGTCCTTCAGGTACTCGGTCGCATCGAACGCTCCGGCGCCGTCAAACCACGGTTTGCCTTCGTTGCGTCCGTAGATCTCCATGAACTCCCGGACCATCGCAGGGTTGATGGTCAACAAATCGGTCATGATCTTCCTGCCGGAGTCGAGGACGGCCTGGTCCATGTCCTGCTGGGTGACGTTGTTCCCGAACCAGGGGGCTAGATACGCGAGAGCTTGTTCTGCCTGCTGTAGTTCACTCATCTCCCTGCTCGTGTTGCGCATGAAGGCGTTGAACCCTTTGAGGTAGTTGTTGTGGGCCGCTATCGCCGTGATCGCCAGTGCGATCGCGCGTTGTTCGGGTTTTTTGAAGAGACTGATTCTTTCCTCCGCCGCCTTGATGAGACCATCTATTTCTTGAACGTAGAAGTCGTACTGCTCTCTGGCCCCGGGGTCGGCCAACGCCTTGATGCTGTCCTCCCCTATTTTCCTGATCTGGCTTATGGCCTGTTCGGCCATCTTCGTCAATTTCGCTGGATCGGACTTCAACGTAGGCTCAAAATGGTCGGGAGCCCCCGCGATCATCGATCCCGGCATGATTGTCCTGTTGATGGCGCCCACTTCGTGGCTGAGCATGCGCTCCCAAATGCGGGTGATAGATCCGACGGCGGTCGCGGTCTCGGCCGGGGAAGCCCGCTTGCGGAGCATGCGCTTCAGGGAGGCATCCATCGCCATGAGCCCGTCTCCGACTTCCTGCGCCATCGCCCGCACCCCCGGCAATGATTTCCTCCTGGATATGATCCCAATCATTTTCAGGAGTTTTTCCTTGACGAATTTCCTTGCCACATTTTCCGCTAGGTCCGCCTTTATGGGGTGGTCGAGACCTTGTGCAAGTGCTTGGGCGACGCCCAAGTCGCGTTGCATCTCGTACTTGCTGTTCAGGCCACCGGACGTCTTGGCGATAGCGTTCAAATAGTCGGGGGAGCTTTTGTAATTGCCCAGGTGGTCGAGAACGTGGCCTATTTCGTGCATCGCCGTCACCATCGCAATCGCTTTTTGGGACTCGGAGTAGAGTTCCGACATTCTCTGTTCCAGCGCCCGGACCGACTGCAGGGCGTTCGGATGGGGCGTTTGGGACGTCATGTCTTTGAGTTGCGATATTTTCCCTTGCAGGTTTTGGATTTCCTGCAAATAACCCAGCGCCACGGACGAGACCGTGGAGTCGATGAGCGCTTGTCGCGCCACCCCCGTCGCCGCGAGGACCTTTTCCCAAAGAGCCAGATTTTCCTCCATTCGCTCCATGTAATCTTCCGGGATCGCGAGTTCGCCGATCTCTTGTCCGCCGTACATCAATTTGGTTGTCTTCTGGCCGTTGCTCTTGTATGTGGGAAAGTTGACGATTAGCGGCAGGCGCGCGCCGGTGGCGACCCCTCCTTTGGTGCTAGCGGTGGAATGCGACATGTCTTTGACACCGGTGTCCGCCCTGACCTGATCTGGGGACAAGACAAGCACCCCCCGCGGAACCTTCCTCGCGGACTCGGATTTCGGGGAAATCTCTAAGTAGGACGGCGGGTTCGCCGCGCTCCCCCCCATTGTTGATGCGCTTACCTCGTCGGGATTGTTGATCGTCGCGATCGTCAAATGAACATCCCTGAAGGCCTCGGGATAATCGATCAGGTTGACCGCAATCGCGTAGTACAACCCGTCGTCGTAACTGGACATCGGCGTGGCCGGCCCGGCAAACCTTGGGCTGACCTGAGCCAACCCTGGTTGCATTTGCGCCAGAAAATATGCAGGGTCAAGCAGGAAGTTGTTGCCGTTGGCGACCCCCGAATTCACGATGTTCTCCAATTTCTTGAGGTTGTCCGTCGCCTCCTTGAGCGTCGCCGGTTTGGGCCCGAGAATCGCGTCGACGCGGGTTTCAATCTCCTGCATCGGCCCCGATAATTCGTCGATCGGGTAGATGTTCTCTGGGCGACGCAGAATTCTCGGATCCGTCATGGCCGCCATTGGCCCGTCCGCGTGGCTCATGGTGACCATGGGACTTGGTCGCATCGCGACGATCCGCGCCGGGGTTCCCAGGTTCGCCTGCGCCTCCCTCCTCAGCCTTCTGTTGAGTGGTTGCGCGTATCCTGGCGTCGGGTCGATGATCCCGCGGCCCCTGTTGATCCACGGGATCCCCTCGTAGATGTAGAGGTCCATGTCGGCGTTCCTCACCAGGTGGGGCGGGGGTAGTGGCTTGGCGCCGATGGGTCGCATGACCTTCGTCCTCACGGTATCCGCCAGCTGCGTCACGGACGACAGGGCGGCGTCGGTCTTGTCGTCGACGAACGAGTCTCGACTCGTGCGCTTGGAACCTATCCTTCTGCGAGTCATGCGGGCCCGCCCTCGACTCCGGCGAGCCTGAGCAACTCGCTCACGAATTGATAGCTTCGTCCGGTTTTTTGGGCTATCTCATCGATCGTCGCTCCGCCTCTCGCCAGCATGATTATCCTCGACGACTCCACTTTCCTGCGCGCCTGCATCACGGATTCCGGGGTGACCTCTTCGCCGCTTCTCCTTAGCGACACCGCTCTTGCGGCTAGGGCCATGCCTATGTCGCTGAGATTGGTTCTGTAGTTGGCGGCTGACGCCGCACCGAAGGAGAAACCGAAAACGGGTTTGTTGATTCCGAGGATCTGAGCCTCGTTATTCGGGCTATTGCCGAAATGGCTCGTGATGGTGTCGTCGCCTCCGATTACCAGCCACTGGGTTCCCCTTATCGTGTTCTTCCAGCGATCCAGCATCCCCCTATCCTTCACGTTCACGAAACCGTCGGGCGTCCTCTGCCCGCGATCGTTTTGCTCGGCTTCCGTGAGGAAGGTTCCGATGTTCGCCGGAACTTTCTTACCCGAGTTTCTGCCGAAGTATCCTTCAATCGTCGTTCCTTCCGGTCTTAGCGGATAGGCGCTGACGTATCCGAACTTGGGGCTTTCGCTGATCCTTTTCAGAATCGCATCCTGCCTCGTCAACGACGCGCGATCTTGTTTGATTTGGATCCGCATCTTCTCGGCGATCCCGCGCGACAGTGTCGCACCGTCGACGCCTGGCCTGACCTTGTCGAGATCCACCGATTGACCGGCGGAAAATCTAGATGAATTGGTCTTTCCGTTGAGCAAATCGGCTTCGGTCTTGTCTCGTGGGGTTATCGTCGTGGTGCCAGATTCGAGTTCCTGAACGAGGCGTTCCGCCGCTTTGAGTTTTCCCGCCGTTTCTTCTCTTTGTCGCCGGACGTTGCGAATCTGGTTTTGATTCATCGCACCGGTGTTGCCGCCCCCGATGGCCATCGTTTCGTCGCCGGACGTAAAACCCGGGTCCAAGACGCCGTTATAGCGTGTGTCGCTGCCCACGTGAATGGCCGCTCGTTCTCCTGCCCCCGGGGATAGCGGGTCGGGCATTCCCATTCGGTCCAGTTCGGCGTCTATGGCGATGGGTTGTTGGTCCAGGTCCAAATCGGCGAATCTCGGGTCTCTTCTCAGTTTTTTCTTGGCTTCGTCCCTTTGGGCGACCAATCGCTTGATGTCCTCCGCCTCGGCCACGAGTTGTTCCAGCTCTTCCGCCGGGATGTCCTCTAGGTCGAGAACGTTTTGTTCCCTGCGCGTTCGTTTGTCCGTCGCCACGCGGGCGAGTCTCACTTGCTCTTTTTTGGCCGTCGCCAGTCGCGTTTTTGCCCTGGATATTGCGTCGTTTTGTTTCGTTTCTTCGGCACTCAGGTTTCTTGGATTCTTCGTTCCGCCCGCAGTCCTGGTCAGGTATGCCTGGGTGGGCATCGCTTCCGGTTCCACGTCCTCGAAACTGACGCCGAAGTCGGCTCCCCTCCATTCCCCCGTGGCCTCGGCCTGGGCTATCGCAGCCTCCAAGGCGTCAATTTCCGATTGGACCAATCTGGAGTCGTCCTCTATCCCCCGAACGTTCGCCTCGTAGTTTTCCGTCGCCGTTCCGCTCCGTTGCGGGGAAGCAGCGCTGGTCAGCGGTCTTCCCTCCCCGTCGGTGCGGACCACCGGTTTGTCGGTGCCCCCGCGACTCATCCCTGCTTCAGCGTCGCCGCCCCTCGAGTCGGCACCGCGCCGTCTCCTGACTCTCCGACCAAGGTCCTGGGCTCTCTGCCTCGCCGAGTCGACGACGTCCTCGCCCATCTCGGCGAGCCTTCTCCTGTTTTCGGGGGTGTTGATCCTCTCGTTGAAGAGGTCGGCCGCCTCCGAGAAGGCCCTGCCGAGCCGCCTCTTCGCGTCGTCCGGCAGACCGTCGGGGGCTATCCGGTCCACGGCGGCCATGGCCTTGCGGGCCTGCTCGTCGTCGATCTTGCCGCGTCTCAGCAACTCGCCTATGGTGAACTCGGCGAGATCCCTGCCGCCTCTCCTCGCGGCCTCGACCGCCACGTACGTGGCCGCGCCGGCCGGCCCCCCCGCGCTGAACGCCGTCGCCAGTCCGAGGCCGATCTTCACCTTCTCCCTGGTTTCCTCGTCCGCACCGGTCCTGTCGAGGACCTTGTCGAGCAGCTTGGCAATTGCCCGGTCCCTCATGCTCCCCCTCGCGATCCTCCCGAGGGAGCTGGATCTGTTGCCGCTCGCCATCCCGGCTTCCGCGTCGCCGCCTCTCGGTGTTGCCCTTATTATTTCTGGCCCATCGGTAATTGGTTCCGTATATCTTTTGCTTGGTGCTTCCGGAAGTGGGCCAACGCGTCCTAGAGCTTGCTCAAGTTCGCGTCTCAGGCGTCTTTGTTCGTCGTCACCTCGCCCCCCCCTCATGGCGGCGTTCGGTCCCTCCGCCGCCGACCTAGCCCTCCTCGTCTCCGCCGCTTCGGCTTCCGGGTCCCAATCCCTGATCCAATCCGGGGGCTCGAGCGCCGCCAGCGACTCCGCGATTTGGCGGGCCCGCCTGTCATCCAGCGCCTCCTCCAGCTCGGCATCCGGATCCCAGGGAGCCGGCCCGAACGACGAACCGTCCGTTTCGTCGCGCCGGTTTCGGGAGCGCCGGCCGAGCCTGTCGGCGATCCTGGTGAATCTCGACGATTTCGGAGCAGCAATCTCGGCGGGCGCCAGGTCCCTCCTGTACCCGATGATCGCGCCTTCCTCGGCGAACAATCTGTCGGCGCCCTCGAAATCAACCAGCTCTTCCGCGGTCGCCGAAGTCTCAAAGTCCCCGGATCGGCCTCTCTTGTACAGGGAGGATATCCTCCGCCTCTCCTCGTCCGAGAAGATTCCCGGCTTATTCGACAATGCCGAGTCTATGATTCCGATGAATTTTTGTTTTGCGTCATCGTCCCTCCAGGTGAACCCGTTGCGGGCCCAGTGGGTTGCGCCGGTTCCGATCACCTGGTCCTCGAACGGGTTGTTTGTGCTCGTCATCGAGGAGGAGGATCCGCTGGTCGTTATGCTCCTGACCCCGAGGGCTTTGTATAGGTTCTCGTTCCTTGCGTTGAACTCGCTGGCTATCCCCATGCCGCGGAACTCCGGCGAGATGGTGAGGGAACCGTGATGGACGGTGACTCCGTCGTCGCCTATCTCCAGCCTCCTCGTGGCGTACCCGTAAATCGTTTTGCCGTCGGCGGACTTTATTTGCATGGTTATGGGGATGCTCGTCAGGTCCTGGACCTGGACCATCTCGTCCCAGTTCACTTGCGCATCCAACCTGACCATGGTGCGACCGTTGCTGAGCAACTCCGTTCTCAGCCTCCCCTCAAAATTGCTCTGCACCCTCATGTCCCCGGAGAACAGGTCCTCGAACGCGGCGGCGACCGCCTTGGCCTCCTCCCTGGTCACCAGACCCCCGTTCCTGCGGGTGCCTATCCCGTCGAGCGTTTGTCGCGCCCTCGCTATCTCGTCTCGTTTTCTGGAGACGACGTTTGCGTGCGTGCCGACCAAGGTTTCGTACGTTCGGCCCATACCTGCTTCAGCGTCGCCACCTCGTCTCCCCCTGATGGGGATTCCCTCCTCGAGTTTTCGTGCGTGCTCCGAGAACAACTCCGCTGTCCTCTCGAGGTCGTCTATCCTTCTCTCCAATTCGGCTATCTGGCGGTTCAGCTCCTCAACCCGTCTCTGCGCCTGATCGTCCGTCAGGTTGCGTCCGACGACGCCGTTCTCAACCCCGTCCCTCTCGTTTATCAACCTCTCGCGCTGCGAGATGGCCGACTCCCGGCGCTCGACGGCTCCGTCCCTTTGCAGGCGGGCCTGCTCGGGCGTCATGAAGGCCCCGTCGCCCTCCTCCAGGAACTCCCTCACCCCGTCGGAATCCGACCTCTTCCTGGTCGGCGGCGCCATTCCCACATCCGGCTCGTCGTCGTATCCGGGAATATCGTCGGCCAATCCCGCCCGAGCACGTCGGGCCCGCTCGCGTCTCACCCAATCGGGCTCATCTGGTTTTTGATTGCGAACTGTGCGTACGGGTTTCGTTCGCGGTTTTTCTCGCCCACTGGCCTGTCTCCTTGCGGGAGCGGTGGGTTGCCTCACGTCCGGGGCGAAGCCCTCCGCCCTGACTTCATCCATGATGCGAGCGTTGCTCGGATCCACGTAAATTATTTCCCCCGTGGTCTGGTTGGTCATTCGTATCTGCCGTTGCGGGGTTTCGCCCTCCACGATGATGCCTTCGGGAGTTTCCGGTCGTTCGTAAGATCTCCTCGAGGGATCCCTGGTCGTGGCGGGCGTCGGTGTATCGCTCTTCGGTATCCGATCCTCAAGCTCCCTCGACTCGCGCAGCAGCCTGGCGTTCTCGGCGTCCGCGTCGTTCAATTCTTCGTAGGCAGCCCTGTAATCCGCCCACGCCGCCGGGTCGCCGTCCCCTCCCCTGTCGGGATCGGATCCCGTGCGCCTCGCCCTCCTGAGGGCTTCGTCGTGGCGAGTTTCCGCGTCCGCTACGCGCGCCGTGGCGTTGACTCGTTCCTCGCGAATTTGGTTCAGCCTCAACCTGTCCGCTTGCGAATCGGCGGTGGGTCCGTCGGTCTCGGAAGAACGAGTGCCCAAGAGTTCCGAGGCTTCGCTCTTTCCGAACATTGTTTCGGCCAAGGCCGTTCTAGAAGCGACGGATTCGGCCGAATCGTCGATCGAGTCGGGTCCCTCGGTCCTCTGCCATTCCGGAACGCTGCTTTCCAATTTGAACATGCCTTGGTCGTCCCGGTAGAGTGGCGTTCCGTTTAGGTCGGCCAGGACCGACAAGTCCGCTTGTCGGCGCTCGTTGGTTCTGTAATCTATTTGCCCAGCTTTATACATCAATTCCGCTTCTAGCGCGGCGGCGACTATTTGTTGCCCTCTACGTTCTTTTGGATCGGTTGCGACCGGAATTCGATCAATCGCTCTGCGCCTCGCCGCAACTTGTTCGTCCATTGTGCGAACGCGCCTTTCGCGATCTCTAGGGTTGATTCGATCATCGGACGAGATGTTGCGTTTTGCATCTTCCACTGCTTGCTCGACGTCCCCGTAGTGGCCCGAGTAATACACGGCTTCCGCCCTCCTGCGGGATTCTTCTACCCTTTTTTCAAATTCCTCCCGCTCCGCCGGAGTCTCTTCTACATCGTCGAACAGCTCGCGCAACCTTCTTTCCCTGTCCGCGTCGGCTCTGCGTCTTTCCGGCGAAACGCGATCCGCATCGGTTTCAGGTCTGACCGTCGGTTCTACGAGATCGTCGTCGGTCGTCTCCGTGAGATCGTCGTCGGTCGTCGGCCTGGTCGGTCTCCTGACTCCCGTGCCACGGACCCTCGATGGAGCCCCGGGCTCCGGGGCGTCGCCGGGAGCTTCTGGACCTTCGTCCGACGGACGCGTCGGAATCGTCGGCCTGGTGGCGGTTCCGCGCAACCGCGGGGAGGCTGGGGGCGGAGTCGTATCGTCGGGAGTGGGAATGTCTGGGTCGTCGGCTCGTGGCACCATCGGAATCGTCGGCCTGGTGGCGGTTCCGCGCAATCTTGGGGAGGATGGGGTCGGGGCGGCGCCGCCTCCCCCACCCGTTGGCGTCCTCGGTGGCGAGGCTGGCCCGAGGGGGATCGTCGGTATTCCTGGTGCTCCGCCCGGTGGCCCGCCAGCGCCAGGTGGCCCGCCAGCGCCAGGTGGCGGGGGTGCCCCGCCTCCCGGGCCGACAAAGCCAGGGGGCAGTGCTCGTGGTCCAGGCATTGGTTCCCCGTAAAGTCTGTAGACCTCGTCCTTCCCCACGTATCTGGCCACGAGCGTCATGAAGTCGGCTTCGGTGAGCTGGTGTATGTTGCGGGCGGGGTCGGCGAGGAACTCCCTGATGTCGGCGAGCGCGCCCTGTTTGTTCAGATGCGTCCTCAGCTCCGCCGCGAATTCATAGTCGTTCTCGCCGGCGTAGGTCCCCCCTATGAATCCGTGCAGGAGGTTGGAGACGGAGTTGTCGAGCCTCGCCTGCCCGAACGGGGGCTGTCCAGGCCCGAAGCGTGACGGATCAAGGTTATCGGGAAATGTGGCGACGTTGTCCGAGAAGGGACGATTCATCGCGTCTCTTCTTCCCGTCCATCTCGGTTGCATGTTCATCACGTTCAGCGGGTACGGGTTCAGGAGCCCGGTGCGCGGGTCGAGAGGGAACTCGAACGTGCCCGTCGCTGGGTTCCAGTAACCCAGAGGCGTGTCGATCATGTCTTGCCAGAAACTGAAGGACGGCACCCCGGTCTCCTCGGCGTAGCCGCGCGCCCGCAGGTTTTCGTAGATCTCGTTGAGCATCGCGGCCTGCTCGTCCTTAGAAAGGCGCTTACCAGGCGTGAAACCCGCGCCCGATCTGTTCATCCACCTCGCGAAGTCGGACATCGTCTGCTCGTCGAACCTCATGTTCTGCATGTAGAAGAACCAAATCGCCTTCTGTCTCTCGTAGGGCGTCGTGGCTGTGGCCAGTTTTGCGTCGAGTTCCGCGATCTGCTGCCCGAGGAAGGTGTAGTTGGCCGCGTCCTTGCGGAGGTCTATCACGTTCGACCAACGACCACCCGTGGGCGTGCGCGTGTACGTTTGCTGCGACAGCCTCTGCATCCACTCCTCCCGGCCGCCGCCGAGTTCCCCCCAGTATCCGAGCTTGTTCCCGAGCCTCTGCGCGAAGTCGTCTATGTGGTTCAGCTCGTGGTCGGCGGTGTGCGCCCAGAACGCCTCCCTGCTCATGTCCATCCCCAGGTGTTGATCGCCGAAGCCCGCGAGCTTGTCCTTCTGTGTTTGCTGGTTTATGAACCACAGCGGATTAAGGCTTATGGAGGCCACGAACGGAATTTCGCCTCCACTGGTCTGGTTCTCATGCACATACAACGGCATAGAACCGGCGACGCTTCCATAGCGCTGCCTGCCCGCCGTGAGCGGTCGTGCCGCAGTCATCCGCCGATCTGTACCCATCTCCGGGACAAAGTCGATCACGTCATCGATGCCCGGTTCAAAACCGTTGACCGCGGTGACCACCGCCGCATCCCTGAGTGAAGGGTTCCGGTTGCTGGGGTCTGTCTCGTGAATTATGCGGAAATGGGTCGGTATTACCTCGGCGAAGCGTTTCTTGTGCTCCGGGTTGTCCACCAGGATCCTGCTCCCGTCGGGTTGGATCTGCTCTATCTTTTCCGGCCCGCCGGCGTTCTTCATGGCGAACAGGGTCTGGAGCCCGTAGTCGTATATGTTCCTCTCGACCTCCTCCCTGATCTTCCTCTTCTTGGCCTCGCTCAGCATGTCGAAATTACCGCCCTCCACCAAGTTCGGGTTGCGCACTACCTGCTCGACCATCGCTTCGAAATGGGTCATGTCGGTCACTTCCCCGTCCACGACCGCGGTGTCGGCCAACCCGCCGAAGCTTCCCACCGGGTTGCCAAACTCGTCCGTCACGGGGTTGCCGGCCGCGTCCCTGATCTGTCCTTTCCATCCGACGTGCTCGGCCAACCAGTTGAGTTTCTCGCCCCTGTTCGGCAGCCTGCCTTTTCTAAGCGTGAAGTCCTGCTCCCAGTCGCGGTACTCGCGCGTGGCGAAGGCCTCCCTGGCCATCTCTTCCGCGGATCTGTGGGTTTTCTCCCCCTTCTTGCCGCGCTCGCGCCGTTTATTGCGGTTGACTAGAGATCGGACGAACTGGAACGCTCCCCTCTTGTCGGATCTCCTGCTCAACACGTCTGACATGCCTGCCGCCGGGTCAATGTCGCTCGGCATGTCGGCCACGTAGTGCGGCGTGTGCCCGCCCCGGACCCTCGTCAGCGCCGTCCTGAGCCTTTCGCCGAGGGAAGGTTTTCCGCCCGGGAAGTCCATTCCGTCGGCCGCGTCGGCGACGCTCTCCCTCGCCCCCTCGATCCTCCCCGCCACCTCGTCCACCGGACCGGGAACGTCCACCCCGGCCCTTATCGCGCCGACGATGTTGCCGGCCGTGTCGGCGCCCGGCACGTCGCAACCGGTCCCGAAGATGTCGGTGAACCTGTTGGCGTTCGGTCCCGACCCGCAGCGAATCTTGTTCAGCTCGTCCTTCCACAGGCCCCTCGCCGTGAGGATCGAGTCGGCGATGTTGCGCGCCAGGTCCCTGATCTCCCTGCCCAGGATGCCCTTCTGCTCCATCCGCGGGAGGCCCTTGGTCTCCATCTCGGGGGCGAAGGCGAGGGCGGGGTTTATGTCTGGCAAACCCATGTCCGCGAGGACGCGCTCGACGACCTGGTCCACCCCGAAGTCGTCCTGCGAGTAGGAGGTGTCGTTTATGGATTTATTGCACAGCGTTTTCCCGCCGTAACCCGGCATCATCGGGGGCAGCGGGTCGCCGATCTCGTACGACGCCGCCCAATCAAGGAACTCCTTCGGGATCATCGGCATCAGTCGCGAGAAAGCCTCGTCGGGAATCTCCTCCCCGGGCTGGTCCGGCGCCTCCTGCGGCATCCTGGATTGTTTCGGTCTGAGTGCCTTGGTCTGCGCGAACGAGGCGGAGCCGCCCTTGGACGCGACGGCGACGATGCGCGAGTCGGCCCACGCCGAGTTGTGACCCGACCCGTAGGTCCCCGTCCCGACGTCCCTGCTCCCGTCGAGGAAGGTGCGGTTCTTGGTGTGGTCGACGAACGCGAGGCGCCCGTCCCTGAGCGCGTACACGGACGTCGTTCCGTGCCTGGCGACGATTTTCGCGTTGAACGGAATTCTGAACGGGGTTGGCGACATCTGCCCTTTATCCTCTATTCCCGGCGACGGGATTTGACAATTACTCAACAATTATAGACGTATAGTTGTTAGCTATCGGCATCTCCGTAGCTTGTCGTCCTCGGGCCCCTCTCGCGGACTATCAGGTCCCAATCCGCCTGAGCCTCGGCGTGCGACCCGTCGTCGTCCTGCGGATCAGGACCGGCCAGCGCCCTGCCGATGGCGTCGAGTTTGGCGGCGGGAATCTCGACCCTCAGGATCGGCGTCGCGTCGGTCGGTTTGTTCGGTTCCATCAGTTGCTTCCCCCGATTATTTTACTCGTTCCCCCGTAGGGGTAGTACATCTTCGGCACCAGCAGGTCCTGCACCGTGAGCAGTCTGAGGACGGGCATCAAATCCGCAAATTGGCGGACCCTTTCAAGGTCTCGCCCCGCGAACTGCCTTCGGATCAGCGCCTTGATCTTCGCCTCGTCCTCGCTGGGCGACCCGTGGAATTCCGGGAACACCTGGTCCATTATTTCTCGCCTGTCCTCGGCCGAGGAGAGCATCTCCTTCAGCCTGTCGTAGATGGCCCTGCCGATGGTGTCATGGAATGTGCGCGAATACCCGAGATCCAGCTGGTCGGTCTTGCCGCGGCCAAACTCCTGCGTCATGATCCTGGAGACGAACATCCCAAGCTGACGGGTGTCGTTCCAGGCCCACTGCATGTGCCCGTGGTAGGAATCGATCAGATCGACCGGACCCCTGAACGCCACGTACTCCCCGTGCCTGGTGAAACCCTGGCCCAGGAAGTGGTGGAAGAACTCGTGCAGGCCGAAATCCTCCTCCTCGCGGGGGCCCTCGCCGGTGATGGCCTGGCTTATCGGCGAGTACCTCGAGGAGAACGCCTTGACGCCCAGCCTCGCCGCGTGACCCAGCACGTTCCCCGGTTGCACCGTGGCGAGTTTGAACGCTGATGCTTTTCTCCAGTGTTCGTTGACAACGAAAGCCACTTCTGCGTCCGTCAGGCCAGCCTCCCTCATGAGGTCGTAGGCGGTTTGCGCCCACTTCCTCGCCAGCTCGCCGTGTCGCCTGGCGTGGTCCAGCACTATTCCCGCCTGCTTCCTGATCATGGGGGCGAACCTTCTGGAGATGTCGTCGTCTTCCCTGATTATGATGCCCTCGAAGAGCGAGGTGTCCCCCCAGGACCGGTCCTGATAGGTGACGCCAGGTGTCCTCTCCGCGGCGGGGGAGAAGGCCAGCCCGGATCTGACCCGTTCCGGCAACGCGTCGATCACGGCCTTGAGGAAGTTGGAATCGTTCCCGAAGTAGCTGAACGGGTCGAGGTACAAGGAGGTGCCGACCTGCGGGATGTCCCACAGGTCCTGGGGCAATTTCGGGCCCACGAGCATGACATTTCCGAACAGGATCGCCTCGTTTACTTGGTCCGCGTTGAGGACGGAGTCGGAAAGGTACTCCGCCCTCGCCCTGATGAGTGCGTTTACTGCGTATATCGTCAGCAACTCGTCCGCGGTCGGGAACGTTCCGAGCACGGCGTCGGCGACGGCACTGGGACCTATCAGCCTGTCCGCGAACTCCTTCACCACCGGTCCCTGGACCTTGGGGGTCGAGTGCCCGGTGACTTTGTAGGTTCCCAACCCGGCGGCCTTCAGTGCCGGTGAAAGGGACTGGATTGCCGGGTCCGACGCGTCCAAACCGTTCACGTCTATGTGCGGAGCCAGGAGGTACGGCTTCATGATTGCGTTCTTGCCCGGGGCGACGGGCGCACCGTCGGTGCTCCTCATCCTGACGCTGGCGGCGACCCCGGGCACCGAGTACAGGAGACTGAGCTGCGCGTCCTCGTCGGTCACGCGCGCGAGGAGTTCGGACGGCGCGTCCCCGCGCGCGTCGGGCGGTTGCGGACGGAACCTCGGCGAACTCCCCGCATGGTAGATCGTGTAGTCGGCCCCGATTTTGTCCAAAAATTCCACGAACTGCGAATCCACGCCCGGCATGTCCCCGACGACGAACGTCGCACCGTCGTCGTGGGCTTTCGTTATTGCCTGGATGGTTTCGTCCCTCAGCGGGATGCCCCGGAGCTCACCGTTTCTCGCCAGCATCACGACCATGCTCCCGGCCCGGTACGACCCGAGCGTCTCGAGCGTCGTCCGCGAACTGCTCCTCTCGTCGTTCGCCAGCTCGACTATGGCGCTGTCCGCCACGTCCCTCATCGCCAAGTCCTTGCCGTCACCCGACGGAGTCCCCCTCCCCTTGCTGCTGTGGCCGCCGTTGAATTTGGGGATTTTTCGGGAGGACATCCCCGCCTCGCCGTCCGCCCTTACGCCGAGTTTCCTGAGTTTTGCCGCGTACGGGCCGCTCGTCGTGTTGGGGTACTTCTTCAACTGCCGCCTGATCGCCGTCCCACCGGTCGCGGTGCGCATGTCGAGGATTATCTCCTCCTCGCCACGCCGCGTGAGGTACGCGAAGACGTCGTCCTTGGAGACCTCCATTTCCTCCATGAAGATCTTGTCGTCTTCCCTTGCGAATCTCCTGGCGAACCACTCGGCCACTCCCGCGTCGGTGCTCCACGACATTCCGAACTCCTCCTGGTCGTTCTCCGAATAACCGCGGTACACGGTGAACTGTGGCTGCAACGCCGCGAATTCCGCTCGCTCGTCCTCCGTCATGAAGGACTCGCGCGAGCCGCGTTCGCTCAGTAGCAGGTTCCTCCAACGATCGGGTTGCTGCCCGATGTTCTCGCTGTCCACCCATATGTCCGAGAGTCGGCTCCAGTACTCCTGGTCCGTCAGCTCGTCCATGATGTCCTCGAAGGCGTCGATGCGGTAGGGGCGTTCGTGTAGGTATATGTACCTTCCCCAATTCTTTTGTCTCAGGGCTTCGTCCGCCGACGCCCGTTTTTTCGCGAAGGACGCGTTTATCAAGTCGACAACCTCCGGGGTGATCCGGGCGAACCAGAGGAAGAGAGGATGCTGTATGGACAAACCGAACACCGGATCCTCGTAGACGTAATCCTCTAGTTCCCCGTCTATTCCGTCCGGCAGATCTGCAGAATCCGGGCCCGACATCCCGGCCTCGCCGTCGGATCCGTCGGTCGGTCTCGTTTTTCGGGAGGAAGCTCCCGTGACGTTGCGTTTGACTGGGTGCTTCTTTCGCTTCGTCCTCAATTTCAACAAACCCCTTTTGCCCGCCACCCTCAGGAAATAATTAAGGTTGCCGATTGTGGTGCCGAATTCCGTGGCCATCTCGGCGCCTGTCTTGCCCTCGTTGTATCTTGCCGCCATCCGTTCAACCAGCTCGTCCACGGTGATGCCGAGCGCGGCGGCGACCTTTGATCTTGGTCCCCTACGGCGTGGGGACTTCTCACCGGATGTCACGGCCCTGTCCACCAGGTACTTGGCGTCAGCACCGGTGATTCCGAGTTCCTTGGCGATCTGGTCGTACGTCCTCCCGTCTCGGTATAGTGCCACCGCTCGTTTTTGCATCCCCTCCATGAACTCCTGGTACCCGCCCGATGTCGTGCCGTTTTCTACTCCCTCGAGCCACTCCCGAGAAAGTCTGGGACTCCGTCGCAACCCGTCCGTGGCGGACAAGTCCGTGCTGTTGCGACGCTTGAGGCGTATTCCCCGCTTTCTCACCTTGCTAGCCAACCATTTGACGGAACCCTCTGCGACGTTGAACTCCCGCGCGATCTGCTCCTCGGGCACTCCGTCGTTCCATCGCGCGGCAAACCTCATCATGTCGGAATCGGACAGTTGGGTCTTGATGCCGGGCATATGACCGAACTTAACTTGCATTCTGTACCACAAGAGCATTGCCTGGGCTCTTTGCTTGGACCATCCGAGCTCCCGCTGGGCCCTGAGCACGGAACGCGGCCAGACGCCTCTTCCTTTCGCTCGTTCCTCCTTCACGATGGTCGCGAATGCGTCTCGCTCACTGTCGGTGAAAAAGTTTTTTTGAAATCGTCGGCGGATCAATCCCCGGCTTCTCAGGTCTTTGGCGATCTCGGCGGTCTGCCCGGCGGTGAGTCCGAACACCGATGCCAGCAAGCCCATATCGGCCCCTTCGTTGGACCACTCGACGAAGACCCTTTCGTCTTCGGGGGTGAGACGCAGTGAGTCCCCCGAGGTGCGCTTGGTCCTCGGGAGGATTTCCCCGCTTCTGAGGAGCGCCGTCTGTATGGCGGCGCCGTCAAGGTTGGATATTCCGAGCTGCCGATTTATGGCGACGAAGCTCCCGCCTCCGGCCCACAACTTGATGTACGACTGTTTTAGGTCCTCCGGAATTTCCTCCAGCGTTGGGATTGATATTTGTCTCACTGGCATGACAGATGGCGGGACGGGTTCGTCTTCTCCCTGGGTGAACGCCCTTGACACCTCCCTGCCGAAGATCAGGTCGTCGGTGACCTTGTCGGCTTCGGACTCTATGAAGTTCTGTATCTCCGTGTCGCTCAAACTCATATCCGAATAATCGGGTTCTTCGTCCATGCCCCGGAAGCGTCTTCCCATCCCCGCCTCGCCGTCGGGGGCTCCCGAGTCCCCGGGGGACTCGGATGAGTTCATCAACCTGGCTTTTCTTCGGTCTGGAGCAAGAATTCGTCTGGCCCTCTTGATCAAGTTCGTGACCCGAAGGTATGGAACGTTCAGTTCCCGCGCGATTTGTCGCTGGCTCTTGCCTTGCCCGAGTTTGGTCATTATTTCTTTCGTCAACTCATCGGCGGCGTCGCTCGCTCTCTCTATTCTGTCCCTCCGAATCAAACCGAGCTTCACGGCCCTGTTTGCCATATTTTGCACAGTATTTATATTGACGCCCATTTCCTGCGCGATTTCGCGGAATGACTTTCCTTCTTCGTACTTGATCGCCACCTCCAGCATCAGTTCCTCAACCTCGGACGAAGTTCGATTGCGACGGGGGCCCGTGTCCAGTCCCAGGCGTCTCGCCTCCGCAACGAGTCTTATGACGGAGCTTCCCGGGACCGCGAGTTCTTCGGCGATCTGGGCGAACGTCTTTCCCTCCCTGTACTTGTCGGCGGCGGCGGCGATGTTTTCGGGGGTTGTTACGGTGTTCCCGAATTTTCCGGACCCTCGAGGGTTGTAGTTGCGAAGTAGCTTGCGCGCGTTTGCTCGTTGCAGAAGGTTGCTGATCGTGTCCCGGGGAAGATTCATTTCCCTTGCTATGTCCATCCGGGGTTTCCCCTCGTTGTACAACCTCGCAGCCTCGTTCATCAACTCATCCATTTCTGCCGTAGTGCGCAGTTTGCGCGCCATCCCCGCCTCGCCGTCGGGCGAGTCGGTTGATTCGTAGACGGCGTCCTCGTACAACGAGACGGGGTTCTCCAGCGCGTCGGCCAGGGCGTACAGGATGTCCCCGTCGTCCGGGTACAGGCCCTCCTGCTCGTTTGCGTATCGCCTCATTTGTTCTGCGGACTCCAACCTGTCCGTGAACTCCTCGTCGGGGAACTCTCCGTCCATCAACAGGGAGACGGCGAAGAAGATGTCGTCGGCGATCAGCTGCCTCGTTTCTTTGTCGATTCGCTCGTACGGGTAACCGAACTCGATCATCTCGTCGGGTTCCGACAGAATGTCGGCTAGCTCCTCGGCGTCGGACACGACCGGGAAGATGGGGGTTGTGAAGCTGTCGTAGGCGTCCCACGCCCGATCCTCCTCCAGGAGCGTCATTTGCGAATCGTCGGAACCCCGCTTGGGACCCTGTGGCATCGGGCGGTGCGGGCTCGTCCAGCTGGTGGCGTCGCTCGCGGGATACCGCTGTCTCCACTCCTCTTGCCTCTCCTTCCACGATTTTCCCAGCGACGGGACGTCGTCGACCGTCCCGGGTGATTCCCAGTAGTCCTCGTGGTTGAATCGCACCCCCCCGGCTGCGAGCGAGTCGTGCAACGCGAGCATCGACTCGAACTCCCTCTGGAGCCCGAATATCTGCGCCGATCTGGTTGCCTTCCACAGCCTCGTCGGGTAGGCCCGTCTCCAGTCCTGGCCGTTCTCCCAGTCGAGCTTTTCCACCCAGTCCTTGTCGTACAAAGACCAACCAAGGGCGAGGGCCTGTATCTCTATTTCCCGCGCGAGGCTGGCCAGGAATTCCGGGTCTTCCCTCAACCTCCGGAGTGGCTCGCCGGCCACGTTGAACGCCTCGCCGTACTGCCCGCTCCCCCTGTCTATGGGGTACGCCCACCAGTCGTAATGGTCACCGTGGATGTCTTCCCAGCGGCCCGCAGCCACCAATCCCTCGTGGTCTATGCGCACGATTCTCTGCTCGTTCTTGATGAGGTCGTCGCCGCCGTAGGAGTCTGAGTATTTGATCCTCGGTTCCGGGTTGGGTATTTGCGCCACCACCGGGACCTCGGCGGGGGGCTTGGAGGCGGGTTTTTGTTCGTCCGCCCCCTCGTCGTCGCCGTGTTTGCCGTTCGTTATTGACGAGAGGATTTTTCTGATGCCGCGATTCTTTTCGTTCGTCATCCCGGCCTCGGGCCCGCTCGTGGGATCAGCAACCACGTCCGAGAGGTCCGTCCTGTACAACGGGATCCATTCTCCGGTCTGACTCAGAACCTCGATGTTTTCCGTCGGTATCTCGATGTCGTTGAACCACAGGGCGTCGCTCAGGAGACCAACCGCAACTTGCGCCCGGGAGTCCCTCGGCCCGATCAGATTCCCATCCGAATCTATCGCTAGGGACCCGGGAACCGTTGCCCGATCGACATCGCTGACCTTCGCGAGGCGGGAGAGCCTCTCGTTCATCGTTTGGGTCGGGCTGATCCGCAGGAACGACATTCCCTTGATCGGTGACTTCAGCCGAAGGGGGGCGTTGTGCGGGAACTGCTCGTTCCACACCGTCGGTGACGCCCCGAACCACAGCTGACGCTCGGCGTTTGCGACCAGCCCCTCCGCGAGTATCTTCGGCAACGAGCCGGTCGGGGTCGCGTGGTACAGCGGGTGTCCGTCCGTCCACCTCGAGTTCTCCCTGTCGCGGAAGGGGAAACTTCGGGTGGCATTGAGGTGCCTGACGGTGGCGCCCGTTGAATCCGTGTACTGGTCGTAGTCGGACTCCTTCGGGTGCTGGGGGAACGGAACGTTGTACCCGCCGACCTCTATCGTCTCTCTCTTCATTGCGTCGTAGATGGCGCGCTCGACCTCCATCTCCGGCGGTGGCGGGGAGTTCCATATCCCCGTGTCGTCCCTGACGGCGTCCCAGTACGGCTCGGTCCATTCGGCGTGGAGATACGTGTTGACCGAAGCCGGGCTCGTGTTCCTCCGCTCCCTCGGCGCGAGGTTCAGGGCCGTGAAACTCGTCTGCCTCCACATCGGTCCGGATTCCCGCGGAAAATGGCCGTCCGGATTCCTCATGTCACCTGGGTCTTTTGCCTCGCTGGCGCTCGGACGACGATTCGGACCCGACATCGCCGCGACGGCGAAATCCTCGTTGGTCGCGTAGAAAGGCGATCTCAATCTTGGCGCCGACGGCGTCTCCGCGGCTCCGCCAGGTGTGGGGTCCGGGACTCCTCGACCGAAGTTGACCGCCTCGATGTCCTCCAGGACCAACATGTCCATGTCGGCGTCCCTCGCGGTGAACGGGTTCATGTTCCTCGGCGCACCGCCGATGGTCGGTCCCAGTGACTTCTCACCCGGGCTTTTTCTCAGGTGTCGTTCGAGGCGAGTCACCTCGACCCCCTTAGTTCCAGTTTTCCGGAATCAAATCCTCTTTGCCGAGGGACTTGGCGCGCTTGACGATGTGGGCCTTGGCCTTGTCCTTGTCCTTGGCCCTGCCGTACGCCTGGATCGCGTTCTTGAGGTCTGTTTCGTTGACTATCGGGTACGAGCCGTCTGGCAGGGCGTTGCCCTTCTTCGCCTGCTCCTGCCTCTGTTCGTCGCTGAACATCCGCTTGAAGTAGAGCTCGGCCTCCTCCTCCTGCTTGTGCATCATGCTGCAATTCGACTTGCACTCCGGGCACGCTTCGGCGACCATCTGGCCGCTCGCCTTGCACATGAAACCAGCGCCTTTTTCGTCGGTGTTCGACGACTTGATCTCCTCTGAGATGAGCTCAAACTC
>Ga0194118_10001151_pt1 | contig 39237 bp, 37 predicted proteins | sample TA2MahsurfametaG_2_FD_148662 | JGI IMG/M metagenome (GOLD analysis project Ga0194118, IMG submission 148662) | Freshwater microbial communities from Lake Tanganyika, Tanzania - TA2015013 Mahale N5 surface | ecosystem: Environmental > Aquatic > Freshwater > Lake | place: Tanzania: Lake...
CATTGAAACGTCTTCTAGAAATATCACAGATTTTTTGCCAAACCACAAGGCTTTCACGATTGCCTGATTGGAGCTTTACAACCTCTTCTTGCGCACGTTTTTTGAAGTTAGGGTCAAGGTCAAACTGCTCTTTGGATTTTTTATACCAAACCACCAAATCGTCGAGATTGTATTTTTCATTATCGAGAAGATGGTTTTCTGTTAGATAGCAAATGAGCATGCCAAACTGCGTACCCCAATCTCCCACGTGATTGAGCCGGATTACATCGTGACCAAAGAATTCAAATATTCTAGCTAAGGATTCTCCGATGATTGTCGAGCGTAAATGTCCTACGTGAAGATCTTTGGCGATATTAGGAGAAGAAAACTCCACAATGACCCTTTTTTTCTTTTCAGGGCGCATCATCCCTAAAAAAGGATCTTGCAAAATCTGCATCAAATCGTGATCCAAGGAATCATTTTTGATTGTGATATTGATAAATCCAGGGCCTGCTATCTCCATCTTCTCAATCAGTGGACACTTGATCTTTTCAATTACCGCTTGAGCGAGCTCTCTAGGAGAGCATTTTCTATCTTTTGCCAATGAAAGAGCGCTATTGCACTGGTAGTGGCCAAATTTTTCGTTTGTCGCTTGCGTGATCTCTACTGTTTCAGTAGCAAATCCCTTTTTAAACTCTTCTTCAAGCAAAAATTTTAATGTCTTCATACACTCACTGCTTCTACCCTTTTACCTATGCCATAACGAAGGCGATGCTTTGCTAGCTGAATAGCTGCAAAGTCAGTTGTATACCCGTTTGTATCTGCTATGTGGAACACAGAAAGAAGTCTTTTATAAATTTTATCAACATTTGCTCTTGCGCGCATCGGGTGGTATTCTGCTGTATCCATCTCCATCTGTACATTCACAACGCCGCCTGCATTGACGACAAAATCTGGTGCATAAACAATCCCTTTTTTCTTTAAGCGGTAAGCATCATCTGGGGTTAAAAGTTGATTATTAGCGCACCCTACAATCGCACGGCACTTGCATAAATCGATATTTTTTGCATGGAAAACCCCTCCCATTGCACATGGAGCTAAAATATCGCAGTTCACTTGGGTGATTTCATCCAATGAGACCTCTACTGCTCCAAAGCGGCGCTTCATTTCTAAAGAGCGTTCTTTATGCATATCACTTACGATAAGCTTTGCACCTTGCCAAAATAGCAGTTCTGTTAAATAGCCTCCTACTGCACCGACACCTTGAATAGCAATAGTTTTACCCTCTAGACTGTCTGAGCCATCCATATATTCCATTACAGCTTGCATAGCGCGCATAGTTCCCCATGCTGTATAAGGGCTTGGATTGCCGCTTAGTCCTAGAACATAAGGGGTCACTTCCCGAATAGTTACCACATCTTGCGGACTGCAGCCGCTATCTTCTGCACAAAAATATTTTCCACCAAGAGAGTGAACGATTTCAGCAAATCTTTTTAAAAGGGCATCTGTCTTTAGCCTTGGATCGAGAATAATGACACTTTTGCCTCCGCCAAAGCCGCATTCAGCTAAAGCAGATTTGTAGGTCATCATTTTTGAAAGTCTTAGAGCATCTTCTAGAGCGGCTTCTTTAGTAGTATAAGGAAATATTCTGATTCCGCCCACTGCCGGCCCTAAAGCTGTGCTATGAATTGCAATATAGCAAGAAAGGCCTACACTGAGATCTTCTGCGTAAAGTACTTTTTCATATTCGGCGACTTCGATTTCCTCGATATGAAGAGTCATAAGCAATATCCCCCTAACTAAAAATTTTTCAGAGCATCCTAGCACAACTAGGATGCTAGGACAAGTATAATCTTTGCTTGCACTATGCGATGAGAAGAGTCAAGAAATTTTAAAAAACCCCTTGTTTTCTAAAAAACTTTTGCTAATTTATTGGAGTTTACCACCTCTACTTTAATTCATTTGTGAATAATTAATGAACGCGGTAAGCTTTCACCAAAATGGAGTATTACAATGGGCAAAATGGTCGTTTCAGATCCACTCATGGCCGAGCTTGAAGCCTACTTAAGAAAAAATCGCAAAGCGGATTTGATGAGTACATATCTGCTATTTCTAGAAAAAAAATTCCATCTCGACCCTGTTGTTTTCGGGCGTGAAAAAAAGATTTACCAAAGTGAAGATGAGCTTGTCAAATTGCTCGAACAAGAAAACAAACTTTGGCGCGAAACTGAAATCAAAATCCAGGTCGGAGCTCCTACTGTTAATTCCGAAACCACCCGCATCTATATCTGTCCTTTCTCAGGGAAAGTATTCGGAGACAACACACATCCAAACCCGCAAGATGCCATTTACGACTGGGTTTCAAACTGCAAAGAAAACACTGAACGCAAAGATGGGATGAAAGTAAAGAAATTTTACGTTTCAGAAGATCCTGAAGTAATCAAAAATTACATTCAAGTGCGTCGCGAACCGATCACAAAAACTGTTTATACATCCGTTGTGACAGGTAAATTATTCAATAGCAAAAAAGCTGTAGTAGAGGACTTCCTCAAATACCAAATCAAACACGTCCGCTTTTCAGACATTACGAAACAGAACCGATTTGAAATTGAAGAACATTTCCTTGAATTCATCCAAAAACACCTTGACGAAACCAAAATTTCAGCCTTCGTAGAAAGTCTAAGTGGTCATGAAGCTTTCATCCGCCACATCGAGCGCTGGACAGAAGAGCAGTCAGAAAGTTCGTCAGAGGCTGATGAAGACGAGGATGATCAGTAAATCTCTCTTAGAGACAGCTCAGTTTGCAGAAGAAACAGCAAAAAAGCTCACTCCCGGTACGCTCATCGCTTTGTATGGAACGATGGGCTCCGGAAAAACGACATTTGCGAAAGGGATCATTTCTTTTTTAACAGAAATTCAAGAAGAAACGATCACCTCTCCAACCTTTACCTACATGCATCTTTATGAAACCAAAACAAAAGATGTCGTTTGCCACTTTGACCTCTACCGCCTCAACAATAGCGAAGACTTTCTGATGGCAGGTTTTGAGGAATATTTACATGCGCCTTATATCACGTTGATAGAGTGGCCCGAAAGAATCGAAGATTTATTGATCATGCCCCATAAAAAAATTGTCCTATCTGTCATTGATGAAGAAACAAGGAGTTTTTCATGTTCCTAGGCTCATTTTGCGCACCTCCTTACCCTAAAATTTCTAAAGCTATTGTTTTTGTAGGACGCTCTAATGTAGGAAAATCCTCTTTGATCAACCACTTAACTGCGATTAAAAATCTCGCTAAGACCTCCTCTACCCCAGGAAAAACTCAGCACATCAATTTCTTTTTGATCCAAAATCGCTTTCACTACGTAGATCTTCCTGGATACGGTTTTGCCAAAGCTTCCAAAACTCGGCAAAATGCTTGGAGCAAAAACATTCAATGTTTTTTAGAATCAAGCAATGATATTGGTGTCATCATACAGCTTCTTGACATTCGACATATGCCCTCAGAAGAAGATATGCAAATGATTGAATGGTGCTGCAATGCAGAATTTCCTATTCTTTTTGTTTTAACAAAACTCGACAAGATCCCCACAACTAAACAAGCCTCAACGGTCCAAGCGTTCACTAAACTACTAGAAGAAGTTGTAGAAAATCCTGTTGTAATACCCTATACCATTAAAGATTCAGCCGGCAAAGATCGGCTATTAACTATGATCCAAAAGGCCACAAAATGAAAAAGCAAACCTTTGTCTGCGTCGATCTAGAACTTACTGGACTTAGTGTAGAGACCGATAGAATCATTGAAGTAGCTGTTGCCAAATTCAACCTTGAAGAGATCTTTAGCACTTACGAAACGCTAGTTGACCCAGAAACTGCAATACCTGAAGCTTCTATGGCAATCCATCACATTTCTAATGAAATGGTGCAAGGCAAACCAAAAATCGCTGAGGTGCTTCCTGAAGTACTTTCATTGCTTAAAAATGAAGTGATCATTGGTCACGGCATCGGCTTTGATCTCGCTGTGCTTGAAAAAGAAGCCATCAGATCTGGCATCCATGTCAATTTCCCTAAAGACCGCGTGATTGATACCTTAAGACTTGCAAGATTGTATGGACAAAGCCCTACTAACTCTTTAGAAATGCTTCGCCACCACTTCAATATTGAACCGGAAGGTGCGCACCGCGCGATGAGCGATGTAGTGGTCAATATCAAAGTATTCAAATACTTAACTATGCAATTTCGCTCTCTTTCCGAGCTTCTTGATAGACTCAAACACCCTATTTTGATGAAAGCTATGCCCCTTGGAAAGCACAAAGGGAGAACCTTTGCAGAATTGCCCCTTGACTATCTTCGCTGGGCCGTTAGACAAGAGTTTGACCAGGATTTGATCTTTTCCTTACAGACAGAGCTCAAAAAAAGAAAGCGGGGCACAGGGTTTTCTCAAAGCTGTAGACCTTTTGAAAATATCGATTTATAGATCGATAAAGCTCAATGGTGCGCTCGAATTACCGTATTTAGCTGCTTAACTAACGTATTTTTTTCTTGGTCCGTTAAATAGATCGCACCTGATTTTTCATCAAAAGATCTCTTTTTTATAGCTTCTTGAGATTCACTACTGCCTTGTATTGTTTCGAGCTTTTCTTTGATAGCTTTGAGCTTTTCACTAGAATCACCTTCGTAGTTGACCAAGCGGACGTTGCCATTTTTTTGAAAGCTCAAACCATGCTGCTGCCAAAACTCAGCGCTGTGGGCGTCATTTTGAGAAAAAATCCCTTGCATCTGATCGTAAAAGTTTTGCACATCAAATTGTTCAAAGCCGTTATCATCTAGCCACGTTTGGTAGTCTTGCGTATCTTCACTATTGATGGAAGTATTTGCATCTTGCTCAGAACTAGCAGTTTTGCTTAAAGGGTCTATTGGCATCATTTCTGATCACTCCTGTTATCTATACTAAAAAAAATACCATGTATTAAATACAAATGATTTGATATGTTCCTTGTTATAAGAGAGTTTATTCCACCATCTGCTTTTTGAAAAATTAGCACATTGATTATGAACATGCTTAATCTCTTTAATTACCCATCAATAAAAAGTTGAGGATTTTTAGGTATGGAGCTCCCTGTTATTGATTCTATTAACTTTGCGGGTGAAAAAGTCCTTGTGAGAGTAGACTTCAACGTCCCTATCGAAAACGGATCTGTAACAGATGCCACAAGAATCAAGGAAGCTTTACCAACCCTTCAAAAGGTTTTAGCAACAAACGGCAGCCTTATCCTGCTGAGCCATCTTGGAAGACCTCAAGGCAAAAGGGATATAAAATATTCTTTAGCGCCTGTTGCTAAAGAGCTTGCTTCTATTTTACAAACACCTGTCAAAATGGCTAGCGATGTGATTGGCAGTGAAGTTAAAGCTATGGCTTTGGCCCTTAAGCCAAAAGAGGTGCTTCTTTTAGAAAATCTTCGCTTTTACGAAGCTGAAGAAAATCCAGAAAAAGATCCTTCCTTTGCTAAACAATTAGCCGAACTTGGCACCTTCTATATCAACGATGCTTTTGGCGCAGCCCATAGAGCTCATGCTTCAACAGCTGATATTGTTCAATATTTTCCTAAAAAAAGATGCGCCGGTCTATTGATGGAAAAAGAAGTTACTATTTTAACAAAAATTTTTCAAAATCCGGATCGTCCTTTTTACGCCCTGATTGGAGGCGCTAAAGTGGGCAGCAAGATGGGAGTGCTCTATGCTTTATTAGAAAAAGCTGACGCTCTTTTTATCGGCGGAGCGATGGCTTTTACTTTTTTTAAAGCTCAAGAAAAAAATGTAGGTGCATCATTAGTCGATTACGAGCACATCCATACAGCTAAAAAAATTCTTGATAAAGCATTAGAGAAAAAAAACCCTATTTACCTGCCCATCGATATCGTTACAGAAAATCATGGCACTATTGAGACAAATAAAGATTTTCCGATAGATGCAAAAGGGGTAGACATCGGAGAAAAAACCATCGAAAAATGGCAAAACTTGATGCAGGGTGCAAAGACAGTTTTTTGGAACGGACCGATGGGTATTTTTGAAGTTTCTCCATTTGAAAAAGGGACCTTTGCGATGGCAAAAGCGATTTCTTCTTTATCTGCTACCACTGTTATAGGAGGCGGAGATTCTGCATACGCTGCCGAAAAATCAGGTCTTAGTAAAAAATTTACACACGTCTCTACAGGTGGCGGCGCTGCTCTTGAATTTATTGAATTTGGCTCGCTAACTGCCATCGACTTTTTAAAGAAATAATTTTTTTGTGGAAGATATCTGATAAACAGGTATAATTGACGGCGAAGGGAGGGCCATTTGCTCAAGAATCTATTGAGCTGTTTTTATTCTACTATCACAATCGGCGCCCCCCTATATCCAAATAATATTGTTCAAATCCCCACACATAGGCAAGCTATATGACTTCTGCAACTACAGAAGAGTTTGGTAGGTTACGATCACTATTTTGGCCAATCCATCGGTTTGAGCTCAAAAAGTTCTTCCCGATGCTCGTGATATATTCCTTGATCGTCTTTAACTACAGCATACTTCGTGCTGCTAAAGACGCTCTTGTGATTACAGCGCCTGCTTCAGGAGCTGAAGCAATACCGTTTATTAAAGTATGGGCAATTTTGCCTATGGCGGTATTGTTAACATATATATTCACAAGGCTATCGAATCGCTTCCATCGCGATAAAGTATTTTATATCATGATGGCGGGGTTTTTAACGTTCTATGCCCTTTTTACCTTTGTCTTATACCCGCTTCGCGACTATTTGCATCCGCATGAATTTGCAGATAGGCTCCAAGCTTCGCTTCCAAAAGGCTTTAGCGGCCTTGTGGCTGTGTTCCGAAATTGGACATTCACACTATTTTATGTGATGTCTGAACTTTGGGGAACCACCATTATGAGCGTTCTTTTCTGGGGATTTGCTAATGAAGTCACATCTGTAAAAGATGCAAAAAGATACTATGCAATTCTTGGACTTGGAGCAAACATCGGAACGATGCTAGCAGGTCAGCTTGCGATCATTTTATCGTCTGAAAAACTCTATCAGACTATATCGATTGTGCAAGATCGCTGGGGACAAAGTTTAATTTTACTTACCATCTTGGTAATTTGTACGGGAGTAGCAGCGATTGCTCTGTATCGATATTTAACGACTAAAGTCTTTAAAAATGAAGAGCTAGATCAACACGAAGAAGAAAAAGCAGAACTGAAAATGGGTATGCGAAAAAACTTTGCTTATCTAGCGCAGTCCCGCTATTTGATCTACATTGCTGTATTGGTGCTTGCATACAACATTTCTTTAAACCTTATCGAAGTTGTATGGAAAGATCAACTTAGAGCGCTTTGCCCAGATCCTGCTGACTACAATGCGTATATGGGAAGAGTCCTTATTTTTATCGGCCTGACCTCTACGATTGTCTCAGCTTTTATTTGCGGCAATGTGATTAGAAAATATGGCTGGACCGTTAGCGCGCTTTGCACACCGATTATTTTGCTTGTTACCGGTATACTGTTTTTTTCTTTCTTGCTATTCAACCACATCCCCTCCATCGGGATCGTTGCTGCTTGGCTTGGGGCATCTCCTCTTAGTCTTTGCGTTTTCTTTGGTGCAATGCAAAACTGCTTTTCAAGGGCAGGAAAATTCACCTTCTTTGATGCAACTAAAGAAATTGCTTTTATCCCTCTTAGCAGAGAATCAAAGCTCAAAGGAAAAGCTGCTATTGACGGCGTAGGATCAAGACTTGGAAAATCAGGCGGATCTTTTGTCCACCAGTGCCTTCTAATGGTTTTTGGCTCAGTCTCATTGAGCACTCCTTATGTAGCTGTGATATTAGCGCTTGTGTTTGTCGGATGGATCGCTGCCGTAAAAGGGCTTGGCCACTTGTTTGCCGAAGTTTCTGATGAAACTAGACCAACTAGAGCCAATACTCCAAAAACAACTTATGCGGAAGCTTCATCATGATGCATCAAATAGCAGAGTTTTTATTGAGCAATCAAGAGATCGCCCTTCCGGTGATGATGCTTCTTATTCTCTCTGCTGCTGTAGGAGTTCCTGTTAGTATTGATATACTGCTAATCATTACTGCCATACTTGCTACAAATTTTGATCCCAAGACCATCATTTTTTGGTTTGTCTGTTACAATATAGCTTGCATAGCAGCTTCAAGTATAGCCTACTGGATAGGAAGACTTGGCGTCAGAAGGGTCAAACCGTTTGCCCCTTTTGTTGAGAAAATGCAAAAATATTATGACAGATTTGGCATATGGACGGTGTTTTTTGTAAGATTCATTCCGTTTGGCGCAAGAAACATCGTTTACTACACTTCAGGCATGGCAAAACTCTCGTATGTAAAATTTTTAGTATGCGATATTTTTGCCTGCTTTCTTTGGTCTGGAATTTTCTTTACGATTTTTTACAATATTTCTGAATCGCTAGAAAGTCTTATGGCGACCCAAAAATCGATAAATTTGATTATTTTTTGTACTTTCGCTGTGGCTGTAATTGGTGCTTTTTGTTATAAATTCACCAAACGCAGATGTTAACGTTATCAAATGTTTTGTCCTTTTCGAGAGGACCTTTAGCCTTATTATTTCTCATCAACAAAGCCGATGTCCGCACCGGAGCGATTATCCTTGCGATGCTTTCTGACTGCTTTGACGGCTTTTTGGCTAGAAATTACAATAAACCTACCAAATTCGGCGCAATACTAGATCCTTGCATGGATAAGTTTTTTGTCATGTTCGTTTTGGTGATTTTTGGGCTTGAAGGGAGACTTACATTATTAGATGCGCTTTTCATGCTCTCTAGAGATCTCGCGCTCATCCTTTTTGGCCTGTATCTGATTGGTTGCAAAAAACTGAAATCGCACCAATTCTCTTCGCTTAAAACAGGTAAAGTAGCCACTACGATTCAATTTTTCACTTTACTTTACCTTTCTCAAGGCAATCCATTTCCAGATTTTTTAAGACCTCTATTTTTGATAGTTGGGGGCTTTGTTCTAGCAGAATTATTCCTCATACAGTATAGAGATAGGAAACGGAGAACATTATGAATCTGATTAGAGAATCGCTTTTTTATTCTGCGATGCGCAGTTTTTTGAAAACTCTCATGGCCGTTATAGGCTTTGCTATTGCCAGTTTTGTCATCTTGATTGCATTTAGCATGTTTAGCTCTCCTTATCGCATTCAAGATCTCACAAACGTCACCATTCTTCCTGATGAAAATGGCTCTTCGGCCGTATTGGCAAATAATTCGCCTGTCATTTTACAGATAGACATTACAGATGAAATCGGCAATCAAAACCTCAATTTCGATATTGTTTCTACCATTTTACACTCTTCAAGAGAAGGGCTCTTTGCTCATGACCGCGTAAAAGCAATTTTGCTTAACATCAACTCTCCGGGCGGAACTGTAACTGACTCTGACAATATCTACCGCGCTTTGCTTGCATACAAAGCAAAACACAACGTACCGGTCTATGCATATGTTCAAGGACTATGCGCATCTGGCGCTTATTACATCTCTTGCGCTGCTGACAAAGTGAGCGCAACACCTACAAGTATTGTAGGATCTGTCGGTGTAATTTTAGGGCCGCAATTCAACTTTGCAAATTTCATGGACCGCTATGGTGTAAAAGCAAAAATTATCAGTGAAGGGATCAATAAAGCTCCGTTTCTTCCTTTCATCAAATGGCCCGAAGGGGAAGAAGCAAAAAAAGCAGAGCAGCCCATTCGAGATCTTACAGCATTCTACTATCAGCGCTTTATATCCATTGTGACAAAAGCAAGACCGATGCTCAGCGAAAAAGAACTCATAAACAATTACGGCGCGAATATCTTCGCTGCTGAAACAGCAAAAAATTACGGCTATATAGACGAAGCTGATAGCACAAGAGAAGAAGTGCTGAAAGAACTTGCTAAAGGGGCTGGAATCGAAGGGCCCTATCAGTGCGTTTCTATGTCTTTAGTGCAGCCGTTTTTTGCCGATGTCCTCCAGGGAAAGTTTTCTCTCATGAAAATGCTTTTACCTGACCATCGCCCTCCTTATCACCGCTACCTATACTTAATGGAATGAAAAATCTCTTTGTTATTGATGCCGTTGGTTATCTTTTTAGATCCTATTTCGCGATCAAAAAGATGACAAGCCCTGAAGGAAAATCGACGAATGCGCTCTACGGGTTCATTCGTTCGATTCAAAAATTGATGAAAGACTTCTCACCGAGCCACATGGTCGCAGTCTTCGATGGACCGGGAAATAAAAATTCAAGAACCGCCATTTATCAAGACTACAAAGCGCATCGCGAAGGGATGCCGGAAGATCTGATCTATCAACTTGCATGGGCGCATCAATTTTGTGAATATGCCGGCATACCCATGCTGTCTGTTCCTGGAGTAGAAGCAGACGATACCATGGGAAGCATTGCGAAATGGGCAGAAAAAAATGGCTCTAAAGTTTTTTTATGCTCTAGCGATAAAGATTTGTGCCAGCTTGTAAACGACCATGTTGTTCTTTTGCAAACCTTTAAAGACAACTTGATAGTCGATAGCCAAAAAGTAGAAGAAATTTATGGTGTACTCCCCTCGCAAATCATCGATTTACTAGCGATTATGGGAGATACTTCTGACAACATTCCCGGCGTATCGGGAATGGGGCCAAAAACTGCACAAAAGCTTTTAGAAGAGCATGGATCATTGCACAATCTTCTTCTTCATCCAGAAAAAATCAAAAACGGATCGTGGCAAAAAAAGCTCATTGAGCAAAAAGAAAACGCTCTCATCAGTCAAAAATTAGCAACTCTTCAGCTAGATGTCCCCTTCCCTCAAGATTGCTCGTTTTTTTGTTTAAAAGATGGTAATCGAGAAAAACTTAAAGAATTTTACCAAGGCTTTCATTTTCTCACCCTTTTGAAGGAAATGGAGCCGGTTCGGGGCCCCTCAACGACAAAATACACTATTCTTGACGATGAAGAGAGTTTAAAAAAGCAGATCAAAAAATGGGAAAAGGCTTCTCTTCTTTGCATCGATACTGAGACCGACAAGCTTTGTCCAATGACAGCCGACTTAGTTGGTATTGGTCTTGCTGAAAATGAAGAAGAGATTTTCTACATCCCTTGCCAGAGCAAGCTAGGTAAAGAAAACGTTCTCAATCTGCTGCGACCTCTTTTAGAATCTAAGCTTTGGATCGGTCACAATATCAAATACGACATGCATGTTTTGATGAACCAAAAGATTCAGATCCAGCCAGGTTTTGATACACTGATTGCTTCGTATCTACTGCACTCTGATCGCAATCAGCATAACTTAGATCAGCTTTCCTTAGAATTTTTTGACAAAGTTAAAATCCCCATAACGGATTTGATCGGATCGGGGAAAAAAGAAATTTCCATGTTGGATGTGGAAATTGAAAAAGTTGCTGCTTACTGCGCTGAAGATGTTGAGTACACCCTTAAACTGAAAAATCTTTTTAGTGAAAAACTCAAAGAACGAGGGCTTAGCGATCTTTTTTACACCATCGAAATGCCTTTGATCACAACGCTTTTTATGATGGAGCGTCATGGCATCTACCTCAATGAAGAAAAGCTTTTGGTTATGGCTAAAGATTTTGGTGCTAAACTCCATGAAGTAGAAGAGAAGATCTACATGATGGCAGGAGAAAGATTCAATATCAATTCCCCTAAACAGCTTAGCCACATTCTTTTCACAAAACTTGCTATTCCTAAAGGGAAAACCGCTTCGACAAGTGCAGATGTGCTTGCTTCACTTCAAGCAAATCACCCTATAGCAGAAAAAATACTAGAATATCGAGCTATGGAAAAGCTTCGCTCTACCTACATCGAAGCGCTGCCTAAACAGATCAACGTACAGACAAAAAGAATCCACTGCACTTTTAATCAATCAGGAACTGCTACAGGAAGGTTATCTAGCAATAACCCGAACCTCCAAAACATCCCTGTAAGAACTGATAACGGAAGAAAAATTAGAGAAGCGTTCGAGCCTGCTAAAGGATCTTTATTTCTTAGTGCCGACTACTCGCAGATCGAATTGAGAATTTTAGCCCATCTTTCAAACGATCCTACCTTGATTGATGCCTTTTCTCGCAAAGTGGATATCCATACCGATACAGCCGCTAAAATCTTCCATGTGAACATTGATCAAGTAACAAAAGAGATGCGAAACCAGGCAAAAGCGGTCAATTTTGGCATCATCTATGGGCAAGGGTCGTATGGCTTATCGCAAACGATCGGCATTGAAGTAAAAGAAGCTGCCAAATTCATTGAAGCCTACTTTCGCCACTACCCAAAAGTAAAAGAATTTATTGAAACATGTCAAAAAGAGGCTGAAGAAAAAGGGTACACCTCTACGATCATGCACCGCCAAAGGCTTGTTCCCGATATCCACAGCAAAAATGCGATGATTCGCCAAGCAGCTTTGAGAATCAGCGTTAATGCACCAATCCAGGGCAGTCAATCTGATCTGATGAAGCTGGCTATGCTGAGAATTGATCAAAAACTTTTAGAAAATCAGCTATCTTCTTTTATGGTTTTGCAGATCCATGACGAGGTAATTTTAGAGTGCAAAGAGGAGGAAATCGAGATCTGTAAAAAAATTGTTAGAGAGTGCATGGAAAGTGTTGCCACGCTCCAAGTCCCCCTTGAGGTGGATATTTCGATTGGAAAAAATTGGGGAGAGTGTTAAAATTCTAAAGGTAGCAGTTACTGGAAGTGTAGCTTCTGGCAAAAGTACTGTTTGCCGGTTCTTTAAACAACATGGCGCATATACCATAGATGCAGACGCCGTCGTTCACAACTTAATCTCGAGTGATACCGAGTGTATTCAAAAAATCACCCAACTTTTAGGAAATCAGGTGCTTGTCCAAGGACAAATTCGCCGCGACATCGTAGCTAGTATGGTATTTAACGACTCTTCAAGACTTCAAAAACTCCAGCAAATCCTCCATCCGAAAGTCTTCGCCAAAATCGAGCAAGAATATGAAAATGTAAAAGGGCAAACAGATCTATTTGTTGCTGAAGTCCCCTTACTCTTTGAAAGCGGATTTGATCAATTTTTTGACTATACCGTTGTTGTAGAAGCTCCTAGAGATATCTGCCTTGAAAGAGCTCATGCCAAAGGGATGAATGAAAAAGAGTACGATCAAAGAATGTCTAAACGACTTTCTTTGGATGTAATGAAAGAAAAAGCTGATTTTATTATCCACAATCAAGGCACGCTTGAAAGTGTAGAGAAGCAAGTAAAAACCATTATTAACAAATTCAGGAGTTAGTTCTCGCCATGAATAAAGAAGATACGCATGTCGAAAATCCGATGCCGAGAAAACCAATGCATCACCCAAGACACCACCACCAACACCACCACAGAAGATCCCAAGAAGAATACACACAAAGCGAAGATCAAGAACTAGCTCAAGAAAACTCCCCATTACCTTCAGAAGAGCAGCAAAGAGATCTGCCTATCACTAAAATCGCTGATCTTCAGCGCATGAACATCGATCAATTAAGCCTTTTGGCAAAAAATCTCGGCGTAAAAAACACAAGCTCTCTATCTAAAGCACAAATCGTTTTTGATCTTGTCAAGGCGATTTCAGAGCGTGGCAATGAGATTCTTGTAGGCGAAGGGATTTTAGAAGTTCTTCCTGATGGATTTGGATTTTTACGCTCTCCTAATTACAGCTACCTCCCCTCTCCTGAAGATATCTACGTATCTCCAGCACAGATCCGCCGTTTTGATCTCAAAAAGGGAGATAAAGTTTATGGAGCAATCCGCTCTCCTAAAGAAAAAGAAAAGTATTTTGCTCTACTGAAAGTAGATAGAATCAATGATTTAACCCCCGATCAAGTCAAAGATAGAATTGCTTTTGAAAACTTGACTCCTTTACATCCTGATAAACGTTTTATCATGGAAGGATCGTCAGATCAGTATGCAATGCGTGTTTTAGACCTCGTTTCTCCTATTGGTAAAGGGCAAAGAGCTCTCATTGTTGCTCCTCCAAAGTCTGGTAAAACGATTTTGATGCAAAACATCGCTAACTCGATTGCAAGAAACAGCCCTGAAGCGGTCTTGATCGTCCTTTTGATCGATGAAAGACCTGAAGAGGTAACAGATATGCAGAGGATGGTCAAAGGAGAAGTAGTTTCTTCTACATTTGATGAACCTCCAGAAAGGCACGTCCAAGTAGCTGAGATGGCGATTGAAAGAGCAAAACGACTTGTTGAACAAGGTAAAGATGTCGTCATCTTACTTGACTCTCTAACCCGTCTTGCAAGAGCTTACAACACCGTTCAACCCCATTCAGGCAAAATCCTTACAGGGGGTGTCGATGCTAACTCTCTACACAAACCAAAAAGGTTCTTTGGAGCTGCAAGAAACATCGAGCATGGCGGCTCTTTAACCATCATAGCAACTGCGATGATCGATACCGGATCGAAGATGGAAGAGGTAATTTACGAAGAGTTCAAAGGAACAGGCAACATGGAGCTTGTTCTTGATAGACGCCTAGCAGATAGAAGAATATTCCCTGCAGTCGATGTGATCAAAAGCGGAACGCGTAAAGAAGAGCTTCTTTACCACCCAAGCGAGCATGAGAAGATCTACATTCTACGTCAAGCAATCGCTGACCTCTCCCCTCTTGATGCGATGAACCTCTTGCTTTCTCGCCTCAAAAAAACCAAATCGAATGCAGAATTTTTGCTGACAATGAAAGATTAGTAGTTTATAGGTAGGGTATGAACGACCCTACCGTATTAATCATCACCTCATCCGGAGGAGCCGGCCATTTGCAAGCTGCAAAGGCTGAGGAGCTCCGGATTCTTGAGCTCTATCCAAACGCCAAAATCATCAAACAAGACATCCTCCAGGATTGGGTCAGTAAACGGTTTGGAATTTTCTGCAGAGACTCGTGGAACAAAGCTCAGGCTGCAGGCAATGTCTCTCAGCTAGAGCTATTTGTTGATTGTCAACCCTACTTAGAAAAAATACTCCACTATCCGATCTATAAAGCACTCTTGTCACTACTTATCAAAGAAAAAATTGATAGAATCATTGATACTCAGCCACTCGGAACGCCAGCAATTATCAAAGCGATCAAACGGGCTAAGAGAATCTTAAAAAAAGAACTGATCCTTGAAAAAATCATCACCGAACTTCCTACAGAAGAGTCGTCACACTTTTTCCATTCCATCAAAAAACTCAAAAACGAAGATAAATCTCTTGTAAAAATCATTACTACAAAACCTCTTACACAAGAAGGGGAGACTGAAAGCTCTTTTTGGCAAAAACAATGCGGCATCAGTGATGAGCAAATACAATATGAAGAGCTTCCCCTTAGGCCGTCATTTCGAAAATATCAAGCTATAGACAAGCCTTTAGATTTAGAAATAGATCTTCTGCTTAAAGATAGCGAAGAGAGAAACCTTCTACTAAAAACCCTTAAAAAAGGCTCTGCCTGCTACCAAGAATATAACGATAAAATCAAAATCTTTATCCATCCTCATGAAAAAGTTTCCGTATTGATGCTAGGAAGCCATCCTGAAGCCAAAGCCTTATTTGATTATGTGAAACTATTTATAGAGATTAGCAAGAAAAAGCGCTACAAAGAGCGTAAAGACCTTCTATTTGTCTTTTGCTGCAACTACAAGAACATCCAAAAAAAGATCCAAGATCTCATCTTAAGAGATTCCCACTACCCCCAATCTCTAACCGTTTTCCCTTTATCTTTTCAAGATGATGAGGTAATAGCCCCGCTTCTTGCAAGAAGTGACGCTACATTTACCCGCTCAGGCGGTTTAACCTCTATGGAGCTGCTTTCTGTATGCAAAGGGAAGATGTGGATCCATAAATCTGATAAGAGCGAATTAGGGATGCCCCCTTGGGAAAAAGGGAACGCTCAATACCTTCAAACAAAAAAAGGGGCTGAGTTCATCCACCCCTCAAAATTCGAAGATTGCGCAAAAACATATTTTTAATTCTCTTCTATTTTTCCCCATTTTCACTCTTTAAAAAAATCTTTTACATCTAACAGTTAATAATTTATGTTTATAATAATAATATATTTCATTTATAATATACGTTATTAAAAAATAATAAAAACGGAGATTTTAATATGATTAATGCAGGATCAATGAGAGAACCATCTGTTATGTACCCGAACGCAGAGGATTTTGACTCAGAATTTCTTACTCTAGATGAAGTCGAACAAAAGCCGGCTCTTTGGGATCATGTCACTACCTTCATGCAAAACAACTCTTTTGCGATGAAAGCTTTAATGATTACAGGTATCGCTCTAACCATCCTAGGAACTCTGGGATTGATTGCAATGGCTCCCATGGTAGGGATCCCGCTAGCCGTTGTCCTTACCCTAGTTACCTTGAACTTCTTGATGATGATACCGCAAACTTATACCCTAACAAATTATGACACCGTATTTCCTAAAGATCGCATCATCCAAGAGATGCCAAAAGGAAACCAAAGCTCTCCTTTTGATGACCGCTTCAGCACTAGTAGCTTTGGCAGTAGAAATCAGGATCAAGATATCATGAGCACTTTTGTGCCCCCTCCCTCAACCGAAAAAGTAGAACTGAAAACTGTGCCTACAAATGGAGTGCCTGGTTGGGGAGATGATTAATAAAAATTCAACTTCTTGCTTCAATTAGAGCAAGAACGAATTCTTCCCAGTTTTGCTCCTTCGCAGCTTTTTCAAGCTTTGCGTGAGGGGCTTTTAAGAAAGAGGCAAATGCAGGTAGAGCTGTTAGAAGTTTTTCTTCTAATAGCTCTTGTTTTAGACGAGGGGCAATCCCTTTGATAAACCCGCTCCATTTGAAGGAGCTTGAGCGTATAGAGAGCATATGTTTTTGCAAAGAGGGCTCAGAGAACACGTAGGCAAGAAACTGCAGAGTCTCTACCCCTTTAAGCTCTTTTCCTAAACCCTCTAAATGAGATTTTTTGAATCCAAGCGCTAATGTGCTCGTAGTGCCCATAGTGGAAATCAGCTCTTTTATCACCTTCTGCTTTTCGTGAGGAACAGTTAACTCAAAAGCTGATGAAGACCACAATGGACTTTTGATTGCTAGTAAGCTCAATAACAAAAATAGCGCTCTCATCGCATTTTCCCTAATTGATTAAAATATCTACAAATCCATTCCAGTTATTTCTTAAAGCTGCCTGCTCAAGATCTTTGAGTAATTCTAATTTACCAAGAAGCTCTGCAAATCCTTCTAACTCATCAGATAAGCGCCCTGCTTCTTTTTCTCTAGCTAGACCTTCGCTGAGCCCATTCATAAACGCTCTCCACTTGAGAGTACTCTTTTGCATATTTTGCATCCACCCTTTTAACTTTTCTGAGCCTGTGCAAATCACTAGAAATTGTAGCGGTGGAACGTGTCTTACGCTATCTCCTAAAGCATTGACCTCTTTTTGTTTCCAAAGAAGCTGCCAGTAGCTATATTCACTCATCGCGTAAAGCAATTTACCGATATTTTCTTGATCTGCTTTCGCTACGTTGAATTCAAATGTTGACGATCCCAATTCAAGAGGGCGCATTGCTAATCTTTTTGACAGCTTCTTTGGAGCTTGAAGTGAAGAGAGCCACTGATAAATTTGTCGTAGTTCAATATTTAACTCTTCGTAAGCGATAAAAAGATAGTCATGAAGCCATCTTTTCGCCTCTGACAATTCTTCTTGAGAAATAGGATTTTTGCCAAATCCTGCTAATACTTGTTTGGCTTTTTCCATGATAAGTTCAACACTCTCTTCTTTGACAAGAAAGTGGATCGCTGCTTTAGATTCATCTTGTAGAACAAGGTGTTCGCTCATTCTACCTAGCGTCAATGCCTGCATAAGGGTAGTGAAAACACCGTTTTCTCCTCTTTCAAGAGTAATATCAATCGTATCAGCATCTATAACCTTGACTTCGATAGCTTCGTACATTCCAGCTGTAAGTGCGCTCAAATAAAAAATTGAACTACACAATGTGACAAGTACTTTTTTCACACTATTCTCCTTTTGCCTGTGAAGAAAATAGTTATACATAGTTCTAAAATTAACTTAAAACTATTTTCAAAAAAGTTCTAAGTTGTCTTAAGAAAGGCTTTGTTGCTTAAGTGGATCTACTTCATTTGAAAAAAGACGCTTGAGCACCTCTTCAGGTATATCGAGATCTTCATTGATCGCAATTTTTTCTGCTTCTTTTAGGAGCTTTCCTAAAGATTTACCGGCTGCTATCCCTTTTTCAATGAGGTGATATGCTTTGACTACAGGTGTATTATTTTGAATACGCTCTACTGCTTTTTCTAAGCGCTTAGAGAGCTGATCTACATTTTCTTGCATATCGCTTTGAGATGCTATAAGCACCTCTTTAGCAACTTCAGCTTGTGGATGTGCAAGTATATAAGCCCATGCATAAAGATCTTGCTTATCTGTGAATTTCATCTTTTCAAGCAATTCCATGAAATCCATCTCTTGTCTAGAGAGCTTTAAATAGATGCAAAGTTCAAGCTTTTCTTCTTTAGAAGCCCGCGGGAAAAGCTCCATTAAAAAAGCTGAAATAGGGGCTTTTTTAGGAAATAGAGGAAAGTTTTTTACTCTAGATGCGATTTCAGATTCTGACACATTGTCTAATGATGGAAATATCACTTGCAAAAGTTGCAGTCTATAAAGTGTTACAATCCCCTCTTGAAGCCCATCAAATTTTTGCATTTTGACAAACTCTTGCACAATCCTTTCCATCGCGACGGCGGGGAAAAGCTCTTTGGCATGCGACAATATTGCAATGATCGTATCAGGATCAATCGCAAAGCGGAATCTAGCTGCATAGCGCACAGCGCGTATCATTCTTAAGCGATCTTCTTGAAATCTTTCATGAGCATTACCAATTGCCCGAATGACCTCTTTTTTAAGATCTTCTTGCCCGCCAACAAAATCGTAAAGCTCTTCTTTTAAAGGGTCGTAAAACATCCCATTGACGGTAAAATCTCTTCTTTTTGCATCTTCATCAGGTCTTCCGCTTGTTACGCTATCAGGTCTTCTGCCATCTTTAAACCCCTCTTCTTTACGAAACATGGCCACTTCGTATTGCAGTCCATTTTCAACTACAATCACTATCCCGAAATTGATTCCGACAGGAATGGTTTTTGGAAAAAGCTGACAGATCACCTCAGTTGGAGCGTTTGTGACTATATCAATATCGTCGCTGGGATGACCCATGAGAAAATCTCTCACCCACCCGCCGGCAAAATAGGCTGTAAACCCATGATCTACGAGTTTTTTAATAATCGCTAAAGCAGATACATAACAATCGTCCATATACACTTAGGTTAACAAAATCAAAACACCCTTGTCTACACACGTTTATCAAGATCGTCTATTTATCCATTTTATAGAATTTTCATCACCAAAAGGGTCATATCGTCATATTGATCTTCCCCTTTAGAAAAAGCTGATGTATCAGCGATAATTCGACTAAGCCAAGCTTTGCTATTATCTTCTTTACCTTGCTCGATGAGTTTGATCAAACGCTCTTCTGTGTAGAGCTCTTTTTGGATATTGTGTGCATCTGTAATACCGTCTGTATAAAAGAAGATCACATCGCCTGGCTGTAGAGTCAGTGATTTGACTTCCACAGGAGGATTTTCTTCAACACCTAAAGCAATACCATGAGTAACAAGCTTTTCTATTGTTCCATCATTTCTTTTTAAAATGGGAGGATTGTGGCCGCAGCTAACGTATTCCAAAATTTTTGTCTGGTTGCTGTAACGGCAAATAAAAGCGGTAACGAAACTGCCGCTCTCTTTTGTATCGATACAAAACATCTTGTTAGCCCCGAGCACGGTCTCTTTCAAAGACTTTTTTTGTTCGGTATAGGCTCTAATTAAGCTTCTTAAATCAAGAGCATAAAGACAAGCCATGATCCCTTTACCTGAGCCGTCAGCCACGGTAAGCTGCAAATTTTCTTCTTCTTGATTGATAAACCAGTCGTAATAGTCTCCAGCAACTTCCTTAGCTGGGGAAAAATAGACACTAATATCTACAGGGCTAAAGCCCACTTCTTTTAGCGGCAAAATAGAATTTTGGATTTCATGGGCGATTTGGAGCTCTTTGGCATAAGCTTCTTTAAACGCTCTTTCTACTTTAGCTTCTTCAATATATTTCCCAAGATCGATGCGCATCTCATTGAATGAAGATCCAAGTAAATTGATTTCAAATCCCATTTTGTCATAAACGTACTCTTTTTCTAAATCACCATGACCTACACTTTCCATCACATTTTTGAGCTGTTTTAAAGGCTTTGTCATCCTCAAGCTTAAAAGATATGAAGCTAAAGTCCCTATCACAAGAATAAAGAGCATCAATATGCTAAATCTTCTTAAGTAAAGATTGAACTGCTTGATCAACTGCTTTTCTGGCAAACTGATCATTAAATACTCATTAGTGGCTGGTATATTAGAGTAAACTGCATATCTTTCTTGCCCTTTAGCAAAAAATTTATACCCTGCATATTCCTGATTTAAATTCTCGAATTTGATTGTTTCTTGAACTAAATCGGGATTGGTAGTTGCTAAAACACTAAAATCATTACCCAAAATCGAAAGGTGGGTTTCGCGCGTTGTTTTTAACCAAGATAGCTCCGTGATGAGTTGATCAAGAGCGATGCTTATCCCTAATATTCCACTAATTTCTTTAGTGCCGGGCTTATAGACAATGGTAAAGACAACCATGCTGTGGCCAAATAGAGGATCTGGACCAATGTAAACACGATCATACTCTTGCACTACTCTATGCAGATCGACATAGTCGTTGAATTTTCTGTTGAGATACTCTGGGAGGGTCGAGTGGATGCAATAGATGTCTCCATTTTCAAAGGTTTTGAGATAGAAAAGCGCCGTAATATTCTCACTTTGAGCAAATTGTAAAAAAATCGGACCGAGTTCTTCATCTGTAAACTGCGCTGATGTCTGCTCTCTTAATTCGATAATCTCTCTCATCGAGTAAAGATAATCGAGCTGGAAGCGCTCCATTTTTCTTAGATATTGGAGATGATCTGCCTGTACTATATTCAGACCTGTAAAAATATCTTTTAACCTGCCGCGATACTCTCTTTCATAAATGAAATAGCTGTAAAAGATCAAAGGAACTACAATAAAGACAAAGCTTACGAGAAGTACTCTCATAGCAATAGATCCTTGAAAAGCAGCAGCCCATTTTGTCGATGGTTTCTTAATGTCAGTAGGTCCCATAACAAGTCCTCATAATCCCTTAGTGAAGCATTTTGTCAAACTTCGCACAAGTAAAACTTATCGAGAAGAAAACAAAAGTGTCATCGTTGTCGGTAAAAGGATGATTAGCGAGCTTTCAGCTAAACTTCCCATCAAAAATCTTGTTCTGGCGGGGGCAGTTACGACAAATCTACGAGGATCAGAAAACGCCACCCGCGTTTCTAATAAAATTTTACAAAAAATGTCGGGCGTTATATCCCCTGATGGCTACATCGCTGAGTTTGCTCTTCCCCCTTTTAAACCACTCACTTCGCTGAATGCAATAGCCATTTTTGATGGCCTGCAAGATCCGGGAAATATAGGGACGCTCATCCGTTCAGCTCTTGCATTTGGTTTTGATGGCATCTACTTTATCGAAGGCTCATGCGACCCTTACAACGAAAAAGTAGTGAGCGCCTCAAAAGGAGCCATTTTCCATATCCAAATCGGCAAAGGAAGCTGGGAAGATTTTTTTGAAAAAGTGCAGCCTCTATCTTCTTATACGCTATACCGAGCAGATCTTGAAGGAGTCGATATCCACAAAGCCAAAATAGACAAGCCTTTTGCACTGATTTTGGGAAATGAAGGTGGTGGAATAAGCGCGATTGCTAAAGCGAGCTCCAAAGCTCTCACTATCCCTATTTCGTTAAATTGCGAATCTCTGAATGTCGCCGTAGCAGGAAGCATTTGCATGTACATGATGAGAGGCTTATGAGCGACTACGAATCGTTTGAATTTGAAGAAACAAGAAGAGATTTCAAAAAAGAGCGCAAACTCTTTACCAAGCAAGATCGATCTAAATACAAAAAAACAGATCAAGAAAAAATCGTGCGCCCTGATTTGAAAGGCGAGATTGGTAGAGTCATCTCTTTAGAGCCAAGCACCTATTTCATCTTAACTAGCGATGATCAACTGATCACAGCTACTTTGAAAGGTACCCTGAAACTAGAAAAAACAAGAAACAACAACATGATTGCCATAGGTGATTTTGTTGAGTTTACTAGGCTTAAGCAAGATCAAGGGATCATCACGGGAATTAAGCAAAGAAAATCGGTTCTTGCAAGAGCTAAAGACAAACATCGCCATTTGATAGCGGCTAATGTCGATCAAGTGCTCATCGTCTCTAGCGCTACTTCGCCTAATTTAAAAATTTCTCTAATTGATCGTTACATTATTGCCACACGTCAAGGAAATATGGATCCTGTGATTGTGATCAATAAAATCGATCTCATCGATCCGCAAGATCCGATTTTACAAGAAGTTGATGCGATATACAGCAAGCTCAACATCCCTGTTATAAAAGTCTCTGCGTATACAAAAGAGGGTATGAAAGACTTAAGATTGGTAATGGAAAATAAAACATCCGTTTTTTCAGGTCAATCGGGAGTGGGAAAAACCTCTTTGATCAATGAAATCACTTCTTCGAATCTGAGAGTGGGAGATATTGTAAAAAAGACGCAAAAAGGGGCACATACAACAACTAAAGCAACTCTTATCCCCTTGCTTCCTTCAGGATTTTGTATCGACACCCCGGGAATCAAAAGTTTTGGGATCTGGGAGCTTTCGATAGAAGAAATCCAAAACTATTTTACCGATTTTTTAGCTTATCCTTGCAAATTTCCCGATTGCATGCATATTCATGAACCAGGTTGTGGTGTGAAAGAAGCGCTTGAAAATGGATCTATTTCTTTGCACCGCTATCAGTCCTATATAACCCTGATTGAAGAGGTACAAAATGAGCACCATCAAACACGTTGATGCAAGAGAAATACTCGACTCAAGAGGCAATCCCACAATTTCGGTACAAGTCCATACAAGCGATGGATTCATCGGTGTAGCCAATGTTCCATCCGGAGCTTCTACAGGCGAACATGAAGCTTTAGAGCTTCGCGATCATGATATGCACCGCTACCATGGCAAGGGAGTATTGAAAGCTGTAGAAAATGTCAAAGGACCTATAGCAGCAAAAGTGATTGGGCTAAAAGTGGACGATCAAAGACAAATCGATGATGCCATGATTGAGCTTGATGGCTCAGAAAATAAACGCAATCTTGGAGCCAATAGCATTCTTGGGGTGTCTATGGCTGTAGCCCAGGCTGCTGCAAATTGTGCCAAAAAACCCCTTTTTCAATATTTAAATCCTAAAGCTGATCATCTTCCAGTTCCGATGCTCAACATCATCAACGGTGGCGCGCATGCTGACAACACGATCGATTACCAAGAATTCATGATTTTCCCTAAAGGGTTTTTGAGTTTTCCAGAAGCTTTACGAGCTAGCAGTGAAGTATTTCATACCTTAAAAAAGCTTTTAAAAGCCAATCACCTAGCAACTTCTGTTGGAGATGAAGGGGGGTTTGCTCCAAATTTGCATACTAATGAAGAAGCAATTGAACTGATACTAAAAGCAATCGAAAAAGCAGGATATCGAAGTGGCGAGCATTTCTTTTTAACCATCGATGCCGCTGCCAGTTTTTTCTTTGATAAAAAAACAGATGAGTACATCCAAGGGGTAAAACAATCAAACCCCAAACGCCTCATCAAAGATGAGCAAATTGATGTTTTAGAAAAGCTTTGTAAAAAGTATCCCATCTTTTCCATAGAAGATGGACTTGATGAAAATGACTGGCCTCGCTGGGAAAAACTTACAAAAAAAATTGGAGATAAAATTCAGCTGGTTGGAGATGATCTGTTTGTTACAAACAAGAAATTTTTGCAAAAAGGGATCTATCAAAAAGCAGCTAATGCCATCTTGATCAAACTAAACCAAATTGGCACACTTTCAGAAACACTCGATTGCATCGAGCTTGCTAAGAAAAATGGTTTTCGCTACATCATTTCCCATAGATCAGGCGAAACAGAAGATACATTCATCGCAGATCTAGCAGTTGCAACAGGCGCCGGACAAATCAAAACAGGATCAGTATCTCGCTCTGATAGAGTCGCCAAATACAATCGCTTACTCCATATTCACGATATTTTAGGAAGAAAGCAGCGCTTTGGCCTTTAAAATTCGTCAGCAGATTCCTTTATCAGAATCTGCTGAACATTTTTTATAAAAACTATCTTACAAGGTCTTTAAATTCTACTAAGTTCCCTACCAGAAATTTTTCATCTTCTTCAATCAAAAACGCTTCTCTATAATCTTTGACAGCTTTTGTCACTTCACCATAGAGCTTAGTTTCTTCTTGAAGCTCTTTGACCTGCTGTCTTACATCTTCTACTTGCCTCATGATAGAAGGAAGTTTATCAATATCCTTGATATCAAAGCGCGCTTTGATAGTAGATAAGCTCAAATCAAGTTCTGACGAGCTTAGAGTCTCTATGTCTGAAGATGCACTCTTTGTCGTTACAGTTTCAAAAGATGATGCATCTAGAGACTGTGATTTTCTCTCTTGCTTGAACTCTTTTCTCTCTTTTTTAAACTTATCGATAGATGAAGCTAGATTTGTTTGCTGATGCATATTTCGGCATGCACGAGAAAGCTGACTCAATTTTTTATCACTAAAACCTGAAGAAAGGGCGCTTAAATCCCTTGGATTGATATGTAGATTTGATACCTTGACAATCCTTTTATAAAGGGCTTCTTTACTTGAAGGCTTAGTGAAGGAAATGTTGTACTCTTTTGTTTTTGTATCATAGATCACTAAAGGCTTTTCCGGATGAGTAGATGCATGTTCAAAAGAGGCGATCATTGCATGAGCAAGAGATGGCGTAAGATTAATCGACATAATTCTCCTTTATTGACATGGACTAATTATATCAAAAAATATTTTAAAAATATACTAATTTAAAATATTGTTTATTACTTTTTATATTGACTTTTACTTAAAAATCGCAATGCTCAGCATTAGAACGCTATAGGATAGTATGAAGAACCTCATCTCTATTTTCGGAGTAGCTGAGCATGGAAGTCTCTATGAACACATCTCCGTTAAGTGCTTAAATGATCTTCTTTTAACGCTAGGACAGCCTCAAGATGGAAGCTTAGCTATTGAAATTGCAATCCAATCGCTACTTTATGAAAGGGAAGTTTTGTTTTATCGTGTTCAAGAAGAAGGATATGAAAGCGATGCTTACCTTAAAGGCCTCTATTCATTAAAAAATAAAAGCGGCAGCTTATTACCTTCTGCAATAGCGCTGCCAGGCGTGAGTAGTCAAGAAATCATCGATGAAGCGGTAATGATTTGCAAAAAGCAATCGTCATTTCTCATCATGAATCAAAAAGATCTCTACGATTTTCTTACTCGTTAGAGAAAAAGTCTTTAACGCCATCAAAGCTTGGTTTCATCCCCTTTTCCCCTTCTCTCCAATCTGCAGGGCAAACTTCTCCGTTTCTTTCAAAAAAGATGAGCGCTTCTAAAGAACGAAGCTCTTCTTCAATGCTGCGTCCTATTGGCAAATCATTGATGGTCTGATGTCTTACGATCCCTTGCTTATCAATCAAAAAGACACCACGATAAGCAATCCCTTCGTCTTGGCATAAAACGCCGTAATCTTTTGCTATGCTCTTTTGGATGTCAGAAACAATAGGATATTCAACACCTAAAATCCCCCCCTGCTTTTTTGGCGTTGAAAGCCAAGCAAAGTGGGAAAAATGGCTATCGATAGAGCATGCAACCACACGGGCATTTCTTTTTTCAAACTCATGAAGCTTTGATTGGAAAGCGTGAAGCTCTGTTGGGCAAACAAAAGTGAAGTCTAGGGGATAGAAAAAAAAGATCACATAATGACCTAAATAGTTTTCTAGAGAAAAATTCTCAATAACACGATCTTTTTGCACAGCTTTTGCACTGAAATGGGGAGCTTTTTTTCCTACTAAAGATGCCATTTTTTCTCTTCTCCTATAGTGGTTTTTTCACCATGTCCCGGATAAACAACGACCGGATCGGGCAAGGTGAGCAAGTATTTAACTGAAGCAATGATCTTTCTTTCATCTGCATTCATCGCATTTGTAGCCCCTCTACCCCTTTTAAAAAGGGTATCGCCTGAAAAAAGCACATGCTCTTTTTCAAAATAAAAACAAAGGCTTCCTGGAGAGTGGCCCGGCGTAGCAATCACCTTAAAGTAGATATCATCCAATTTAACCACATCCCCTTCTCTAATGAATCCATCGGGCTCCATTCCTTGCTTTTGGTAGAAATTCGGCAAGCCATCAAAACCAGGCCGGCGAAGATTTTCTGCATCTTCAGGACTTACATAGACAGGAAGGTCGATTTTTTGCTTGATCACATCAACATCTGCGAAGTGGTCAAAGTGGGAGTGGGTTAGGTATATAGCTTGAATAGAGACGCCTCTTTTCTCCGCAAGGAGCAAAAGCTCATCTGCGCTGCCATGACCCGGATCGATGATAATAGCGCGAGAAAGACCACCTACGAGATAGGCATTTGTCTTCCATTCGCCTGCGATTACTCTTTCTATGAACATTTGCACTGGAGAGGATTCGAACCTCTGACCTCTCGGTTCGTAGCCGAGTGCTCTATCCAGCTGAGCTACCAGTGCATAATAGGGACATATTCTCTAAAAGAAAGTCTTTTAGATCAAGAAGAATCTTCTTGTTAAGATTTTTTTTAAACTACTTAAAGCTTATTTAATTAAAACTATTGAATCATTTTGTTTTTTAGTTTATAATATTATAGTTTTTAATAGTTGTATAATAATGAAAAGCGCTGACAATGAATTAAATTTGATTTTTGGCGAAAAAAGCAAAAATAATAGGGGCCACCCCCTAAAAAAAAGCTATTTGCGCCTCAGCGATCTATTTTTATACCGAGGAAAGGATCAGCCAGATATTGATCTTCTTCAGAGCGATCAAAAAGAAGAGCGTATTATGACTGAACGAGAGCTTCTCTTAATAGAACGTTTAACCATAGGTCCTATATGACACCCGTAGATCGTAATATTGAGATCATCAGCCAGTATTCTTTAGAGGACCTGCCTAATATCTGTATCGACAAAGAAGGCAACTTTAATAAGCCTGATACAGCCAAAATGACACGATACGAAAAAATCGCTGCTGCGATTTCCTATTGGATGGGAGCGCAATCTGAAAAGCGTTTCGCTCAACATACGTTAAACTTCTTAGAAAAAGATGGATTTAAAAAGTACCTAGCTGAAAAAAAACCTAGTGAAAAAATCTTTATCGCTACAAATCTGATAACAGCCCTTGGCAAGATTGAAGCAAGTCTTATTACTAAAAAAAATCAGCTTGAAGCAAAAGCAAATCAAAAAACCAATCCTTTCATAAAGTTCTTTTTCTCCCCTTCACAAAAGACAATTCAAGAATATGAAGATTTAACAACAAGAATTCATACATTAATATCAAGGCTCGAAGTTGAAAAAACCCAAGCGGAAGTAGAAAATTTGAGCCCTGGTCACTTAGCTAAAATTTTAGGGTTCACACAAGAGATCTATAATCAGTTAGGTTCTTATGAAAAAGCTAGCGAATTAGATCCTGAAACTTGCCAAAAATACGCAACACAAGAACAAAAAAAGGCAATAACTAACGCCTGCAATGATCATTTAAAAACCATATTTTCGCAAACACGTGTCCATCTAGAAGAGATGGTTACAAAAGAAGAATATGATGCGTGTAAATATTCGGTTCTTCAAGAAAAAAAAGACCATTTGCAAAAATTAAGCTATCACAGTTACGCAAAAATCATCGGATTTGATCAAGAAATTCTAAGAAATTTTACACCAAATCCAAGAGAAGAATGTAGAGGAATAGAAAAAGAATTCGCGTTAGAGCATGCAACTACTTCTCAAAAAGATACAATAAAACAAGCATGTATTGAATCTTTAAAAGCTCTATTTTCTGATACAACAGTTGATTTGCAATCAGAGAATTTAGTGACTCCTGAAGACTTTCAAAAGGTTAAACAAGAGTGCTTAAAAAAAAGAAATCCACCGATATATGAGGCAAATCTTTTAGCACAAGAAACCTATAAAGCTGTGATGCAAAACATTCCTGATGCTAAATTTAAAGAAGATGAGCCTAGACTTACGGATGGGCAGAAAAAAGCAAGATTCAATCAAGATGTCTTGATTGCACTAATAGAAAAATTTGGCTCCCAAGCACATGATTTCATAAAAAGTAAAATAGTTATCGATAGCTATATACAAATCAATCATCAAGGAAATTGCCCGCTGATTACTAAAGATCTTTTTCTTGAACTTTACCGTACATGCAGGGAGCTAAGTAAAACAAGAAAACTTGAAGATTGTGATCTAGAAAATGTTGAAGCGCTTATAGGTACACTAAACCTACCCCCGCTCCCTGAAAATATTGATAAAGAAGAAGACATCGTTGAAAAAAGCACATCCTATTTTCCATCAATGAGAGAGGCCCTATCAACTATTAAGCAAGGTATGAAAAAGACTTCTGAAACAATCGAAAATCAAACCTCAACTATCTCTTTTTGTGCAAAATTGAAAGCTAGCGCACTAGTTAAGACTTCTTTCACTCCTTATTTGCCAAAACTTTATTCATCAAAAAAAGCGGGACCTACTGTAGCTTTGCCTGAGCCGGCTCGATTAGAGACAACTCCTCCCACTGTTCCTGCTGATCCAAATTCATACTGGTCATCACAAGAAGAATGGGAAGAGTTTGTTAAAAAGGTGAATAGGGAAAATCAAAATTGGTAGATGTAAAAATTACATCATGCCCATTCCACCCATGCCGCCCATGCCGCCCATTCCACCCATGCCGCCCATGCCGCCCATGTGGCCATGTCCTAGATGATCATCCCCTTTTTTATCGTCAGGTTCATCTGTGATCATCACTTCGACCGTTAAGAGCATGCTTGCGATAGACACTGCATTGCTGATTGCTTGTCTTGTCACTTCTACAGGATCGATAACTCCTGTTTTGACAAGATCCTCATAAGTTTCAGTGAGTGCGTTGTAGCCAAAATTTCCTTCAAGGGATGCTACTTTCTCAGCTACAACATCTCCATTTGCTCCAGCATTGAAAGCAATCGCTGTGGTTGGCGCGCGAAGAGCTTTCATCAAAATTTGCACTCCTAAAGCTTCATCTCCTGAAAGTTTTAATGCTTTTAATACTTTTTCGGCTCTAATAAGCGCAGTTCCGCCTCCTGCGACTATGCCGCTGATAGCTGCAGCTCTTGTTGCATGAAGCGCATCTTCTACTCGATCTTTGATCTCTTTCATTTCTGCTTCTGTAGGTGCACCTACTTGAATGACAGCTACTCCTCCTGACAATTTGGCTAATCGCTCTTGGAGTTTTTCTTTGTCGTAATCTGATGTTGTGTCTTGGATTTGTCTTCTGATCCCTTCGATCCTCGCTCTGATTGCGTGGCTATCTCCTCTTCCTCCGGTGATTACTGTGTCTTCTTTACTGATTGTCACCATCGTGCATGATCCTAGATGTTCAGGAGATACTTTTTCTAATTCATGCCCTGTTTCTTGAGATATTACTGTGGCACCTGTGAGTATTGCGATATCTGCGAGCATCGCTTTTTTGCGATCGCCAAAAGCTGGAGCTTTTACTGCGCAAACGTTGAGATTGCCTTTCAATTTATTTACAACAAGTGTAGTCAAAGCATCAGAATCAATATCTTCTGCAATAATCAAACAAGGTTTTTTCCCTTTTAGAGATGCAATCATTTCTAAAATAGGAACCATTTGCTGAATAGAAGAAATTTTCATATCTGTGATGAATAGATAAGCATCTTTTAGCTCTGCAGTCATTTTATCAGGATTAGTGACAAAATAAGGCGAGAGATACCCTTTATCAAATTGCATACCTTCAACAACTTCTACAATTGTTTCAAGTCCTTTAGCTTCTTCAACAGTGATTGTGCCATCTTTACCTACTTTTTCCATGGCATCGGCAATCAAATCTCCAATTTTTTTATCGTTATTTGCTGAAATAGCACCTACTTGCGCGATTTCCTCGCGTGAGCGAACCTGAATTGCACTTTTATCTAAATGGCAAAGAACTTCTTTAAGGGCTTTATCCATCCCTTTTTTAACCTGTACAGGATCAGCGCCAGCTTCGATATAACGAAGACCTTCCTTATAGATTGCTTCTGTTAGCGTCACAGCTGTTGTTGTACCATCTCCTGCTTTATCGTTCGTTTTTGATGCAGCAGCGGCTACAAGCTGAGCGCCCATATTTTCAAACTTGTCTTTGAGCTTGATCTCTTTTGCAACACTTACACCATCTTTTGTCGATAAAGGAGGTCCAAATGCTTTTTCTAAAAGAACGTTTCTACCACCTGGGCCAAGCGTTGCTTTTACTGCTCTAGCAAGCTTTTTTACACCTGAAAGGATGTGCGATCGTGCAACTTGTTGACTTGCAATTTTTTTTGCCATTATAGTGCTCCTGTTTAGAAGAACTATGCTAGTTTCATAAACCTTTTTTGTCAAGAAATTGGCACTCTTAGCGATTAGTTGCTAAATTTGTTTTTTGCCCTTGCCATATTCTAGGTCTTTATTTTCTATTAAATAAAAGGAGATTGCTATGACTCACCCTACAAATTCAGGATTCAATCCCAACAAAAATTTTACTAAAGAGATCTACGCCGACTTTAGACAAGGTATAATTGATGAACAATCCCCTGATTCTTTAAAAGATGGCATTGAATTAAAAGTAGTTATGAAAATTCGCGAGCTTCTTAGCCATGGGCAAAAAAAAGAAGCAGCAGATCTTATGATCTCGATTACAGAAGACATTCTCGATAAAAATGAAACTGGCTACGATAAAAAACTCTTAATCAATCTTTATATGGCTGTGAACGAACTCTCTCCTTACCTTTTCACAAAGGATATGGGAGACAGAATACTCAACTATCTAATGAACAGTGAAGGTCCTGAAGCGGATAAACTCAAAGAAAGCCTCAAATGTCTAGTCAAACACGGCCTTTATGACAAAGAATGGATCACTAGATATGCCTCTAATGTAAAAACTGGCCGTTCAGTAAGCACAGCTTCAACCACTAAAATATCAAATATCGATAAAGAGCTGTCAAAAACGACGATTACCGAATCAGGCTTAGAAAGAATCAACTCTATAAGAAATCGCTGCTTAGGAGAAAATGCTAATTTAGAGAATATCCATATTCTTGTTAACGAGCGATTTTATGAAGACTATCGCCGCCTAAAAGAAGCAAATACTGATGATGCCCAAATACAAGAGCGCTTAACCAACTCCATTGTTCAAACTCTAAAAGATCTGACACATCGTGTAGGAAAAGCTAAGGCTGCTAGATGCATGATCGAGATCCATCAAACTATCAGCAATCTAAAAAATACACGTACAAATACGTTCAATTCTGAGCTCTTACAAAAAATTATGGACCGCTTGAATAGCGAAGATTCGCCTATTACTTCCTATGATATAGGGATGAATATGATTGCAAACTTGGTAGATCCTCAAACTTCTACTGAAAAAAAAGATGCTATGAAAGAAAGACTTAAAGCTCTTGTTGTACTAGGATATTTCCCTATTGAACAGCTTCAAAAAGAAGCCTTAACCAATCGAAGCCAAGAGCTTTTTGATATGTATAACCAATTTACTGCTAAAAGCCAATCTAGTAAAGCCCCCAGTAGAATAGCAAATTTAGAGTCTATTTTGTCTCAAAAGATTCCCAACTCTTCTTTAAAAGCCGATACCGCTTCTTCATCTTCCAATGAAAGCATCTCTTCAAGACCCTCTTCTATCGACACAAGAGAAAAAGGTCCTTTACCTATCTCAAACTTGCCAAGAGATCGTAAAGCTTCAAGCGAAGAAAAGTCCACATTAAGCGGTTTTGAAAGAGAAACTGAAAGACTGCAAAAGATCCCTTTAAATGAACTAAAAAATTTAGCGAAAAACACCTTTGATAGACTAAGTTCTTCGCAACAAACAAAAATAAGGGATGCGATCTTCTCATCTTACAAATCAAGAAACGCCGCCTTGCTCTCTTATTCCATTGGATCTGCCGCAAGGGATATAGATGAGCCTGCTTTCAGGGTTTTATACCAACGTTTAGTAGAAAAAGAAGCGGGGGTTGATTTTCAAAGAGCGTCAAACGATGACTTAAAAGAAGGAACTTCGGCATTCGCTCAAATTTTGAATATACCGCTTAGATAAAACTTAGTTGTACTGAGAAAGAAGGTATTTTTTTCGTTTGAGAAGAAATTTTTCTTTCTCTTCTTTTTTGTACTCAATGAGTTTCCAAGAAGGGTATTTCTCTTTTTCAAGGATAGAGAGCATTTCTTTATTGCCATTTGCTAAGCAAAACAGATTCTTTTTGGTTTTAGGCAAGTTGTTCAAAAGCTCAGAAACTTTCTCCGGATACAGACTTTTTAAAAGCCCGATGATCAGATACTGAACCATCAAAGGTCTATACTCTTTATGATTAAGAATCTGGATTTTCACACCTTGGCAATCTTTTTCTTTGTATAGTCCATAAAAGGGTCGGTAATGGAAAGGTGAAAACCAAACTCCAGGAAGTTTTTGTGCGTTTAGTTGTTTAGCAAATTCTTCTGCAGATATCCAAGGGGCTCCAACGATCTTAAAAGGCAGTGTGTATCCTATTCCAATACTCACTAAGCCAAGTTCTCCCAAAATTCCGGTGGAGGCGCTAAAAAACGGAGTGTCAGATTCAGGCATATAAGGACTTAAAGGGATCCAGACTAAGCCTGTATCCTTGAAAATCATTTCTCGTTTCCAACCTTTCATAGCTACAACTTTCAGATTGCAACCGATGCTGTATTCGCTATTGAAGAATTTCGCAAGCTCTCCTATCGTCATCCCGTGGCAGTAGGCTACATTTACATATCCAATAAAAGAGCGAGAATCATCTTCAAGCATTGGCCCATCAACTAAAAGACCTCCAAGGGGGTTAGGCCGATCTAAGACAATGAGTTCTTTTTTGTGTTTTGCCGCTTCTTCCATGGCATAAAAGAGCGTGCTTGCATAAGTATAACCTCTACAACCGTTATCTTGGATGTCAAATATTAGCACATCGACTTCATCGAGCATCTGTTTTGTGGGCCGTCTTGTATCGCCATGCAGACTGTAAATGGGAATCTTCCCTTCTTGGCTTTTGACGTTTTCAAAAGCATAAGCTAAACCTGTTAGACCATGCTCTGGGGAAAAAAGGGCTTTGAGTTCAAAACTAGACCCTTTTGTCTTCATTAGATCAACTGCTAACTTGTAGTCTCGATTGATCGCTGTATGATTTGTGATTAGACCTACTCTCTTGCCTTTTAAAAGTGCATCGTGTCCATCGTCAAAAAAGACATCGAGGCCCACTGTAACTGGGCTTGCTAATAAGCGAGATATCGCAAGCAAGAGAAGAAAATGCTTCATGGGAAAATAGTAGCACAGGTATCCTCTAATGTCTATGAATACCAAAGAAACACTCAATCCCAATCAGCAAGAAGCGGTCATGCACGTTGAAGGACCACTTTTGGTTCTAGCAGGCGCTGGTAGCGGTAAAACAAGAATCGTTACTAATAGAATTGTTCATCTTTTAGAGATCGGAGTGCCGGCTTCTGAAATTGTTGCTGTTACATTTACCAATAAAGCTGCTGAAGAGATGTCTCATAGGGTTCGATCGCTGACAAAGCAATCGGTACTTATCACTACATTTCACTCTTTTTCTGCAAAAATTTTACGCGAATCGATTCAATATCTTGGATATAAGCAAAATTTTTCCATCTATGACGAGCATGATTCTTTATCTGTTTTGAAAGAAATTCTTGGGCCAAACGATCAAAAAGATTTAAAAAAAATCAAATCAGAAATCTCTGAAGCTAAAAACGCCTTGCTGCTTCCTCAAGAAATGGACAAAAAGCTTGCCAATTTTTATCAGCTTTACCAAGAAAAAATGCTCGCTTACAACGCGTTAGATTTTGATGATTTGCTTTTTTTGACCACCAAATTATTCCAAAATCACCAAGAAGTTCTTTCCTATTACCAAAACCGCTATACCTTCCTTTTGATCGATGAGTATCAAGATACTAACGAAGCGCAGTATCTGATTGCTAAGATGCTTGCCGGAGAAAGAAAAAACATTTTTGTGGTAGGAGATCCTGACCAGTCTATTTATTCTTGGCGAGGGGCCAATATTCGCAATATCTTGGACTTTGAAAAAGACTTCCCTGGCGCTAAAGTGATCACCTTGGATCAAAACTACCGCTCTACTAACACCATCTTGTCAAAAGCGAATAAGTTGATCGAAAAAAATGACCGCCCTTATCAAAAAAATCTCTGGAGCGCCCTTGGTGAAGGAGAAGAGGTTGTGGTAAAGTACTTTCCTTCTGATCGAGAAGAAGCAAGTTATGTCGCAAGAACGATTTTGCGCCACAAAATCCCCCTTTCAGAGGTGGCCATTTTTTATAGAACCAATGCTCAGTCCCGCTCTTTTGAAGATGCCTTGCTACGTGAAAACATCCCTTATACCATTGTTGGGGGTTTGTCGTTTTATGAAAGAAAAGAGATCAAAGATATTTTAGCTTTCTTGCGCCTTTTAGTCTCTCCTTCTGACTTTGTAGCTTTTTCAAGGATCATCAATGTGCCAAAAAGGGGGCTTGGGCCTAAAACTTTGGATGCATTAAGACAAGCTTCTGAAGAGAGCCGCACTCCGATTCTTTATTACTGTAAAGATGTGGTAGCTTTATCTTCTTCTATCGTATCCCCAAAGCAAAGACAGTCGCTCGATGCATTTGTAGAAATTTTTGACGATCTTGCTAAACAAGCACTTCCACTTGAAGACCTTATCAAATTCTTGATTGATAAAATTGGCTATTTTAGCTACTTGAAAGAAGATCCTGAAACATATATCGATCGAAGAGAAAACGTTGAAGAGCTCATAGCAAAAGCTGCTGAATGGGAAGGAGAAACGATCTCTCAATTTCTTGAAGAGATCTCTTTGCAATCTTCTTTGGATGAAAGCAAGTTAGACAATCAATCTGTAAGGATGATGACAGTTCACAATAGTAAAGGGCTAGAATTTTTGCTCTGCTTTGTGGTTGGGATGGAAGAGGATTTGTTTCCCCATGCAAATGCCAAACATGATGAAGCCTCTTTACAAGAAGAAAGAAGGCTTTGCTATGTCGCAATGACAAGAGCTAGAAAACATCTATACCTTACTGCTTCGCAGTATCGCTATTTATGGGGAACTCCTAGAGTGATGCGCCCTTCACGGTTTTTAAACGAAATTGCTGATAAGCAGATTGTTACAAAAGTAGAGGAAGAAAAAGCAGCCCCTCCTAGCGATTTTGTAGAAGGAGCCATGGTCTTACATAAAACTTTTGGCAAAGGGATTGTTCGCAAAAAAGAAGAAACTTCTATCGGACCGACTCTTGATGTCTATTTCTACGATCTAAAAGAGATGAAGACCTTAGCGCTCAAATACGCAAAACTTTCTCTAACTGATTAAGCAAAATTTCTGTATTAAGAGGGTATGAGACCCTCTTTAGACATACAGCTAAAAAACTCGATGCAACTAAGCCAAAAGATGCATCAAGCTCTTTTTGTTTTATCTCTTTCTTGTAAAGACCTTGAAGAGTATGTCGGTATCGCTCACAACTTTATAGAAGATACAAGAGCTGCTAAACGCTCTGTTTTTGAAGATATTCGAGATGTTTTCTCTTCTAAAGAAGAGGAAAAAATGGGAGAAATCCTCTTTTTACATTTTGACAAAAACGGCTTTTGCAAAGAGCCTTTAGAAAGTATTGCTGAGCAGTTTTCTTTTCATTTTGAAGATCTCAAAAAGGCTCTTAAAAAAATCCAAGAGGCTTTCAAAAATGGGATAGGAGCCTTTTGCTTTCAAGAAGCGTTCTTGATCCAGCTTGATCGAGATTCTTTAGCTTATGAAATCATTTCTGAGCACTATGACGATTTTTTGCATCAAAGGCATGAAACATTAGCAAAAAAGCTCAATGAGAGTGTTGATACGATCAAATTGATCATTAAAGAAGATATTGCTACTTTGCAAATTCCTTTGATTGAGCAAGATACAAACGAAGCCCCCGTTGTCTTTTTTGATATTCTACTTTTCTATGAAGATCAGTGGATCATCGAAATCAATTCCCCTGATATTGATGAAAACCACCCTTTTTATCCGTTTTGTGAAAAAAGAAAGGCCATTTTATACGATATCACAAACTACCTTCTTGTGCATATAAGCGACTATTTATTAGGGAAAACCCCTTATCTTCCCCCGCTTTTACTAAAAGATTTAGCGAAAGTTTTAAAAATTAGCGAATCGAGCATGACAAGAGCTATAAGCAATAAATACCTGTATTGTCCTGTAGGAACTATTTTGCTTCGCGATCTTTTTTCTTTGCCAATCCAAGAAGGACTTTCCACCCAAAAAGCAAAAGCTGTGCTTCTTGAATTGCTCAAAACCAAAAGCACCTTATCTGATGCAAAATTGAGTGACCTACTTAAAGAGCAAGGGATTCAAATCGAGAGAAGAACTGTAGCAAAATATCGCAAAGAACTAGGAATATTGCCTAAAAGAATGAGAAAATAACTCCTTTGATTCAATCTCATCTATTTTTTCTATAGATGGAAAAGATCAAAAAACTATTCGCCAAAATCAAATAGATCTGGAAAGCTGCATTTTCTATATCCCACTTATTTATAGTAGGTAATAGCAAAATTACCGCCGTAAGGCTTAATATGTAGGTAAAGCCCGTCTCTGTTTTTGGGTATCTATAGGCTTTGATAAAAGTAGGAAGTCCTGCAAAGGCATCACCTAAAACAGCGAATGCTATACCTATTTTGGCTGAATCAAAAAAAAGCCAAAGAAAAAAAGCAAAAATAGCAGATAAGCCACACCCTATATCAAAATGGTTAAGTTTCCAGTAACTTTTTGGATTCATAAACGAAGCAATAAAAACTATTAAAGGTAAAAATCCCGCAAGAAAAATACGGATGACGCTAACTAAATCTTGCCTGTTTTCTAAAGCCATAATCGATGCAATAAAAGGGAAGAAAAACCAAAGAAACCAAGAAATACGATTAGGACGAGTTTTGCCAATTAAGGTGTCTTTTACATAAGCAAAGCTTCCTATAATATTGACTAAAGCACTCAACAGCAAAAACAAATATGCGTTTGGCATAGATCACTTTTTAGGATGAACATACAAAGCATCATCGATAAAACGGATATGCTTTTCTGACATCTCTATTAAAGAAACTACAGAGTCTGCTTTTTTGAACACACCTGCATAATAGGTTTTGAAAGGTGAGTTGACCCAAGGGAAGTCTAGAATTGAAGCTTTTTTCAACGTCTTTTTCATAAAAGGGCGCACATTCCCTTTTCGCCAAGATGGGTACTCAACATATTGACTATACGTGAGCCATACCTGATCGTTTGCGTAGACTTGATTGATTCTTTCTAATACGTTGTTATGTAATAGCCAATCATCATGCTCCATTTGCAAAACGATCTCATCATCTCTACAGCTATGCACCGCATGGTAGAGACTATCGTCTTGAGCTTTTAAAATCGATATGATGTGCTCTTTACTGTAGCGATAGGCTACATGATAGATCCCTTGAATTACTTCAAGATCATTTGAACTGTCGATCAAAATGATGCGAAAATTCTCGTAATTTTGTTCAAAAATTGAACTGAGAGTCTTTTCACTCACCTTTGATTCAACGCAAAGGATCAAAACAAATGACTTATCTACTTCGATTGGCGATTCATCTAAAAAAGCTGTAGAAAAAGTAGAAGCGATATCTTTTTTTGAACGAAGCACCGAAAAATTTGCTACTATAAAAAGAGGCAATAAAAAAATTAAAAAAGCTAAACCTAGTTTATGTAGTGCATTCCAGTTCATTACCTCGCTATAATAAATTTCTTAATTTGTTGCCAGCGTAAAGAATTTTGTTTTTGAATGAACTGTTTTAATACTTTGTTTTCTTTAGTCCCAAAAAGAATAATCTCCTCTTCAGTCATTCTAACTAAAGCACCTAGACTTCTTGTTTGCTTTAAGGCCCGCTGAAATATTTTCATATCTCTTTGTAAAATCACCCCACGCCAAAGGAAAAATAAAACAGGAAAGAGCATTCCCCAAAGGGATAAAAAAGGGGGAATTAAGGTCAAAAAGAAAAGCCAAGGCTCCCACATAAAGCGAAAAATAGGCCCTAGTCTTCTTCGAAATGAGCTATTAGAGCTCTGATAAGCCAAAATCTCTTCAAAGCGATCGCCTGAGAGATCTGCTCGAAAGACATGTAAAGCTTCATGAGCTAAGACCTCTTCTATGCCATAGCCCAAAAACACTCTTGTAGACTCAAAGCTTTTTTGCATTTCTATGAAAGCAAAGCCTGATTCATCAATCACAGTAACAGCAGGATGCCAAAAAGGTAGATGCTCTTTAGCAAAAGTAACAGCGATGAGATCTGGAGAGAATTGATAGAGCTTTTCAATGCATTCTCTATCGACGATATCTGTGATTTTTTTATAGTTAGGGTCGTTAAAGACCCTAACTCTTGACTCTAGCCGTTTTTTGTATGTTTCTAGATCTTCATCATCTCGAGCTAGTAAAGTCTCTAGTTGCACCATAGACTTAACTATAGCAAATCTAGAAAGCTTCAGCAACCACTTGCTCTTGTGTTTTCTTTAAGCAGTTCACAAAAGGTTCTTGCTTGATAAACATATCAAGCGCTTCTTTAGCAAAAAACTCAGATCCTAGACTTGTGACATCATAGATGTGCGCGACTTGCTTGATATTTCTGCAAGCAATTAGGGCACTATCATCATGGTGATGATTTGGCCATTTAGCCAAAAACTCTCTTGAACTAATCTCTGGCTCTTCTTTGATCCATTTCTGCAAATCAGATTTTCTGTATAAATTTGCAAAATAGGAAGGATCTTTTTCAAATAGCTTTCGATCTTCTGAAGAAAAAGCAACACCAAAAAGCCCCTCTTTCACGCTAGGATAGGCAATTACATGTTGATAGTCTGGAACTATATCTTTGTTAAGATATAAAG
>Ga0194118_10001154_pt1 | contig 39228 bp, 31 predicted proteins | sample TA2MahsurfametaG_2_FD_148662 | JGI IMG/M metagenome (GOLD analysis project Ga0194118, IMG submission 148662) | Freshwater microbial communities from Lake Tanganyika, Tanzania - TA2015013 Mahale N5 surface | ecosystem: Environmental > Aquatic > Freshwater > Lake | place: Tanzania: Lake...
TGTCCCGGCACTGCTGCCCGCCGACTATTGCGCGGATGTCCATGAACGACTCAGCCTCTACAAGCGCCTGGCTGGCGCCGACGCCGAGGACCGTCTCCGGGAGATTCAGGAGGAACTGATCGACCGATTCGGCAAGCTCCCCGAGCAGGCGACCGCGCTGTTTGAAACGCATCGGCTGAGGCTGGTCTGCAAGCCGCTCGGCATCATCAAGATCGATGCGGCGGCCGAAGCAATTGTGTTGCAGTTCACCGAGAAGCCGCCCATCGATCCGGGACTGATCATCGCCATGATCCAACAACGCCGCGATGCCCGCATGAGCGGCCAGGATCGAATCCGGTTCACGCTCGCCACCCCCGACCTGAAAGCGCGGGTGAAGGCGATTCGCGACATCCTTGCAGCACTCTCCAGCCCCCCTGCGGGCAAGAAGAAATCGTGAGCACGCTGGTCGTTCAGCACCCAACGCTGTCGGAGCATACAGTCCAGGCGTTTTCGTGTTTGGCTGGGCATCGGCCAGACCTCAAGGGCCACAGCCTCGCGCTGTGGCGGCGGGTAGCCATCTCTGGCGAACAGCTTGACGACGCCGCTCAAACCCATCAGGTCGATGCTGAAATCGTCGCATCCGATCTGCAACTGCGGTCGTTCCGGCTGGCTGCGTTCGATATGGACTCCACGCTGATCACCATTGAGTGCGTGGATGAAATCGCCGATTTCGCAGGCCGCAAGGCAGAAGTGGCTGCCATCACCGAAGCCGCGATGCGCGGCGACATCACCGACTATGACGAGAGCCTGAGACGCCGTGTTGCGCTGCTGGCGGGGCTACCGGTATCGGTACTCCAGCGCGTCTGGGACGAGCGCGTCAGGCTCAGCCCAGGCGCGGAATCGCTGGTTCGCAGAATGAAGTCCACCGGACTGCAGCTGCTGCTGGTATCAGGTGGCTTCAGTTTTTTTACCGAGCGTCTGGCCGCCAGACTGGGAATCGAGCATGTGCAATCGAATCAGCTGGACATTGCCGATGGCAGGCTGACCGGCCGCCTGAACGGGCCGATTGTCAACGCACAGGCCAAGCGGCTGGCGCTGGAACGCACCGCATCGCGTATCGGCTTTCCGCTGTCGCAAACGATTGCAATCGGTGATGGCGCCAACGACCTGAAGATGATGTCGGTAGCCGGACTATCCGTGGCCTATCGCGCCAAGCCCCTTGTTCGCAACGAAACCACCCACGCAATCAATCACTGTGGGCTGGATTCGCTGCTCAGGCTGTTCGAGGACACGCGCTAGGCCGCGGCCGCGTCCACCATTTCACCGACCAGATCGTGCTCATCGGCGCCGGTGATGCAAACGTCAACGAAGCCCCCGATTGGCAGCTTTCCGCTGCCACCAAACCGCACGACGCCGTCGATTTCCGGCGCGTCCATCTGAGTGCGGCCCACTGCATAAGCCCCCTCATCAGACTCTTCGATTCCGTCAACCAGAACCCTCATCGTGCGTCCCACGAATCGCTGCAGTCGCTCTGCCGAGATATCGGCCTGCACCTGCATGAACCGCTGGCGGCGCTCCTCGCGGACCTCATCCGGCAACGCACCGGGAAGATCGTTGGCCGTGGCGCCGTCAACGGGCGAGTACGCAAAGCAGCCCACACGATCGAGCCGCGCTTCGCGCAGAAATTCAAGCATGGATTCGAACTCGGCCTCGGTCTCGCCAGGAAAGCCAGCGATGAAAGTGCTTCGAACGGTAATGTCGGGAACGATCGCCCGCCATGCGCGCACCCGTTCGATATTGCGTTCACCACTTGCCGGACGCTTCATCAGCTTGAGGATGCGCGGATGCGCATGCTGAAACGGCACATCGAGATAAGGCAGCACCAGCCCGTCGGCCATCAGTTCGACCAGCTGATCAACATGCGGGTAGGGATAGACGTAGTGCAACCTGACCCAGGCATCGTGTTCCCGCGCCGCCATGCCAAGCTCGCGCGCCAGTTCAAGAAGCCGCGTGCGAACGGGCCGCCCTTCAACAAAGCCGGTGCGATACCGCAGGTCAACACCATATGCACTGGTGTCCTGCGACACGACCAGAAGCTCTTTCACACCCGAGGCGAACAGCGCGCGTGCTTCGCGCACCACATCGCCAATCGGACGGCTGTCGAGATCGCCACGCATTGAGGGAATGATGCAGAAACTGCAACGGTGGTTGCAGCCTTCCGAGATCTTCAGATAGGCGTAGTGACGCGGGGTCAGTTTGACGCCAGCCTCGGGCACCAGATCGGTGAAGGGATCATGCGGCTTGGGCAAAGCCTGATGAACATGCGTCATCACCTCATCGGTGGCGTGCGGTCCTGTGACAGCCAGCACCCGGGGGTGAACCTCTGCGACGAGGGTGGAGCCCGGCGTGCTTCCTGCCTTCGCCCCCAGACAACCCGTGACGATGACCTTGCCGTTTTCAGCGAGCGCTTCGCCAATGGCATCAAGCGACTCGCGTACCGCATCGTCAATGAACCCGCAGGTATTGACGATGACCAGATCGGAGCCGTCGTACGAGCCAGATACCTGGTAGCCCTCCGCGCGAAGCTGCGTCAGGATTCTCTCGGAATCCACCAATGCTTTCGGGCACCCCAGCGATACGAAGCCGACCTTCGGCACCGCCTTCTTCCGGCGAGAGGCGCTCACTTCTGGCGCGGCGTAGCGCCGGGGAAATTCATGTTCTGAAACATGCTGCGCGTCTGCGCCGCCATCTGCTCCTGCATCTGCATGAACAGCGTCTTGCTCTGGTCAATATAGTTACCCATCATCGCCTGCATCATCGGTGCCTGCATGGCCATGAACTGAGCCCAGACTTCGGCGTTTGGCATGGCACCCGTGTCATAAATCGACTTGGACTGCTCCTGCAGCTTGTCCTGAATTTCCACGAAGGACTGCATCGTCTTTTCGAGATAAGCGCCCATCATGCCCTGCATTGCATGACCATAGAACCGGATGATCTGCTCGAGCATCGAGGAAGAAAACAGCGGCGCGCCGCCCGCCTCTTCTTCAAGAATGATTTGCAGCAATATGCTGCGGGTGAGGTCTTCAGACGTCTTGGCATCAGCCACTCTGAACGGCTCATTGTCGAGCACAAGCTGCTTGACGTCAGCCAACGTAATGTAGGCGCTGGTGCGGGTATCGTAGAGCCGTCGGTTGGGATATTTCTTGATCAGCCGGATCGGTGCGCTCATTCGGTAACTCATATCAAATCACGCGGTGTTAACCGGGTTTCGAGGATGCGAGCCTTCCTCGAAGCGGGAGATCGGTTGGGCATCATCCCGCGAGCGCGCTGCCTGCAGCCCCCGCGGATGGCATGCTGCTGGCAATTACCCCATGTGCAGTCCGCCGTTGCACGAGAACTCAGCGCCGGTGGTGAAGCCTGCGTCATCGGTGGTCAGCCAACCGCAGATGGAGCCGATTTCCTCAGCGCGACCCAGCCTGCGAACCGGAATCGTCTGGATGATTTTCTCGCGCACATCCTCGCGCACTGCCATCACCATGTCGGTTGCAATGTAGCCCGGCGCGACGGTGTTCACCGTCACCCCCTTGCTGGCGACCTCCTGAGCAAGCGCCATCGAAAAGCCGTGCATGCCGGCTTTGGCCGCCGAATAATTGCTCTGGCCGAACTGCCCCTTCTCGCCGTTGACCGATGAAATGTTGATGATCCGGCCCCAGCCCTTGTCGAGCATGCCGTCAATCACCTGCTTGGTAACGTTGAACATCGAGTTGAGGTTGGTGTCGATGACCGCCCGCCAATCATCCAGCGACATTTTGCGAAAGACGCCGTCACGTGTAATGCCTGCGTTATTGACCAGAATGTCTGGATTTCCGAAGTTCGCCTTCACCTGATCGAGCGCGGCCTTGGTGGAATCCCAGTCGGCCACGTTACCGACGGACACATGAAACTCATAGCCGTCTGCCTTCTGCTCGGCAATCCACTTGCCGTGGTCGCGCGTTGGGCCGCATCCAGCGATCACCAGGTATCCCATGTCATGGAACTTGCGGCAGATGGCAGTTCCGATACCACCCATCCCACCGGTAACGTAAGCGATTTTCTTGCTCATGACTTGATTTCCTTATCGACATTCGCGGGGTTGCAGAGGGCCTTGAGAAACAGGTTGAATCCGATGTGCGCGACGCGCCTGCCGACGCTCAGGCTTTCTGCCTGACGTAGCGTCCCGGCGCCGGTTCGATTGCCGGAAATCGGGCCGAGCCAGGCGAGCGCGGCGGCTGCCTGCGTTCACCCTGAAATTTAACGAGCCAGTTCGACCAGTCGGGCCACCAGCTGCCCGGCACCTCGTTCGCCTGGCTCATCCAGTCATCAGCGGATCCAGGGCACTGCGAAGCAACCCAATAATTGCGCTTGTTGCGATGAGCCGGGTTGATGACACCCGCGATATGGCCACTTGCGCCCATCACGAAACGAACCGGAGACTTGATCAGTTGCGTTGACGCATACGCCGCCCGCCACGGAACGATATGGTCGTCACGCGAGCCGTAAATGTAGGTAGGCGCCTTGATGGCGCCCAGATCAATGGCAGCGCCGGCGCAGGTCAGTCGGCCCGGAATGCGCAGCTCGTTTTGCAAGTACATGTGGCGGATGTACCAGCAAAACATTGGCCCTGGCAGATTGGTGCTGTCCGAGTTCCAGTAAAGCAGGTCAAACGGGGGCGGCGCCTCGCCCTTCAGATAATTGCTGATGACGTAGTTCCAGACCAGATCATTCGGGCGCAGGAAGTTGAAGGTGGTGGCAAGCTCGCGGCCGTGCATGAGGCCGCCGCTTCCAATGGACGCCTCTTTGTAGGCGACGAAGGCCTCGTCAATAAAGATTCCAAGCACGCCCGGATCGGCGAAATCAAGCAGGGTTGTCAGCAGCGTGAGCGACTCGATCCAGCGATCGCCGCGCGCCTCCAGCGCCGCCGCCGCCGTGGCCGCCAGCGTGCCGCCCACGCAAAAGCCGAGCAGATTGATGGTGGGCTGCCCGCTGATCTCGCGCACCACCCGAACCGCTTCGATCACGCCGTGCTCGAGATAGTCGTCCCAGGTGAGGCGGCTTTGATCAATCTGAACATTTCGCCAGGACACCATGAACACCGTATGACCCTGCGACAGCGCGTACGCCACCAGCGAGTTGTCCGGCTGCAGATCCATGATGTAAAACTTGTTGATGCAGGGGGGCACCATAAGAAGCGGCCGGCTGCCCACGTGATCAGTGGTGGGCAGGTATTGAATGAGCTGGATGAGCTCGTTCTGAAACACAACCGTACCTGGCGTGGTTGCCACATTGCGCCCGACCTCAAACGCCAGCTCATCCGTTTGAGAGATATGCCCCTTCTGCATATCGCCCAACATGTTCTGGATTCCCGTCCAGAGACTTTCGCCGCGGGACTCGAGCAGCTTGCGTTGCGCTTCAGGATTCGTAAGCAGGAAGTTTGCTGGCGACATCATGTCCACCCACTGCTGGGTGGCGAAACGCACGCGGTCACGGGTCTTGTTGTCGCCTTCAACCGAATCGGCCATCTTCTGCAGAAACTCTGCGTTCAACGCGTACAGCGCTGCGCCCCAGGCAAACGGCCCCGTCTGCCAGCTGGCATCGGCGAACCGCCGGTCAGCCGATGCGGGTGGCTCGGGGGTGGTGAACATGTCGCTCACCCGCTGGAGGTAGTCAGCCTGCAGCCGTGACAACGCTTCAGGCGACAGGTGCAGGCCCCCTGGCAAAGCGCCAGCCGCCGACGCAGACTGATTGGTCTGGGTGGCGCCTGCGGTACTCGCGCCCTGAGCTCTGGCTTTCGATTGGGCTTTGGCCTGCGCGCCAGCCTGGCTCGCCGTGGATCGGTTTGCGCCACGCTTTGCGGCAGCTGGTTTCGCCGTTGATTGCTTGACTGTGGCGCGGGGCTTTGCCGGCGAAGCCCGACGGCCGCCTGCCGGGCCCGAGTCTGCCCGGGCCCCACGTTTCCCCGCCGCGCTGCTCACGTTGGCTGAGTTGGAATTGTTCCGCTTACCTGTTGCCATGATTTCCCCGGTTTATTCGCGGTAACAGTTTTTAGGGCATTCTCCCCCGCGACGCCGTTTTTTCAAAACCCTCACCCTTGCCCGCCGATGTACATCATTGCAATCGCCTGGCTTTACGTCACGTTATTGATGGCCCTCACCGAGTCCTCGTGGGTTGCCGGCGTGGCGACCTTCGTTTTTTACGGTCTGCTACCCATGTCGATCCTGCTTTACCTTTTGGGCACGCCGCAGAGGCGGCGTAATCGACAGCGGCGAGAGGCCGCCAATACGCTGCCGCAACACTCAGCGGGCAGGATTGATCCAGATCAGTGAGGCCAATCGGCCCGTGGTTCGATCGCGGCGGTGGGAGTAAAACCGGCCCGCATCCGAAAACGTGCAAAGCCCGCCGCCCCCCACCTGCCTGACGCCAACCGCATCAAGGCGCCGGGTTGCAAGGCTGAACAGATCAGCCATCCACTTGCCAGGCAACGCCCCGCTGCGAAAGCAGTCCGCCGCCCCGGGATCACGCACGAGAAACGCCTCACGCACCTCGGCGCCTACCTCAAACGCGCCGGGACCGATGGCGGGTCCAAGCCATGCCACCACATCGTCAGATGCCCCTGGAAGACCGCGCAGCGCTGCCACCGTGTTCTCCAGCACGCCTGCCGCCAGACCTCGCCATCCTGCGTGCGCAGCCCCGATGCGCCTGCCTTGAAGGTCGGAGAACAGCACCGTCAGGCAGTCGGCCGACTGGACGGCCAGGACCCGCCCGGGCTCGCAGGTCACCGCAGCATCGGCGCACGGCTCGGACGCCTGCGAGGCAGCCGCGGCCCCCACAACATGTACGACCGCCCCATGGACCTGTTCAAGCCAGACGGGCTCTGTGGGCAAGAGCGCCCCGAGCCGCCGACGGTTCTCAGCCACCGCTGCAGGGTCATCACCGCACCGTACGCCCAGGTTCAGACCATCAGGGGTCTGCTGGGCCCCCCCCCAACTGCGCTGGCTGACGCCGCCCACCCGGGTCGTCACCCGACCCGAAACCGAGTCGGGCAAGGGCCAGCCTGCAACGAGCATTGGCAGGGTCATGAGCGGGCAGTCTCAACCGGGTCATCAAAGGCGCGACTCGCCCGCCGCAGCGCGTCGACCGGATCGATGTCGATCGCCTCGAGCAGGGGCATCAGATCAGGTGGCCAGGCCGATGTCCAGACGCGTCGCTTTGCGTCTGCGGGATGCGAAAGCTCCAGCCGCCAGGCATGGAGTGCCTGGCGCGGCGCGCGAGCGTCGGCAAGGCCGCCGTACAGCGCATCACCCACGATAGGCGCGCCCAGATGCTTCAAATGTACCCGGATCTGATGGGTTCTCCCGGTATGCAGGCGACACTCGATCAGGCTTACCGCACGGCCATTGAGCGCGCCCTGGGCAAGCTTGCGAAACACGGTTCGGGCAGAGCGCCCCCCCGATCCATGCACCACCGCCATTCGGATTCTCTGAACCAGATCACGACCGATCGGCTCGTCGACTTCAGCGCGATCAGCCACCGCGCCCTGCACCAGAGCCAGATAGCGGCGGCCCATGCTTCGACTGGCGAGCTGCTCGGCCAGCAAGGCCATTGCCGACTCGGAGCGCGCCACGACCATCAGGCCGCTGGTGTCTTTATCCAGCCGGTGAACAATGCCAGCGCGAGGCAACACCGACTGGCTTTTGAAACGGTGCATCAGACCATTCAGCAAGGTGCCGTGCCAGTTTCCCGAGCCAGGATGAACCACCAGTCCCGGGCGTTTGTCGATGATCAAAAGATCGGTATCCTGATGGATAACATCAAAGTCGACCGGCTCAGGCCCAAACGCCGCCTCGGCCTCAAGCGGCTGCGGCTCGACGGTCAGCGTTTCCAATCCAGCCAGACGATGCCGGCGTCCCAATACCCGCTCATCCCAGCTGACTGCACCGAGTTCAATCCAGCGCTGAAGGCGTGACCGCGAATACTGCGGGAGCTGCTGCGCGAGGAAGCGATCCAGCCGTTCTCCCGACGCACCGGCAGCCGACAGGGTGATCAACCCGGGCCCGGTGGCCTCGTCCTCGTCCAACGACGGCCGGTCGGCTGCCGACATTGCGTCAGAACACTGATCGATCGCAGTGCGGTTAGCTATAATGCTCTGATGAATCGACATCTCGTGGGCACGCTTCGCCTGATTGCGGTCTGGATGAGTCTGGTGTTGGCCGGCTGCGGCACACTCCAGGAGGTGGACGAAACCGTCGGCTGGCCGCCCGACCAACTGTACAGCGAAGCCAGGAAAGATATTGAACGACGCAACTGGGGTCAGGCTATCAAGCTGCTCGAAAAGCTTGAGGCCAGATACCCTTTTGGCCGCTGGGCCGAACAGGCGCAGTTGCAGATCGCCTACGCGCATTATCGCAATAACGAGCGGGTGCTGGCGGTTGCGGCGCTTGATCGCTTCATCAAGCTGCACCCCAACCACCCTGCGCTCGACTATGCGCTGTACATGAAGGGCGTGGTCAATTTCAACGAACAGGAAGGGCTGTTCGCCGCGCTGGGCAAGCAGGATCTGGCCGAGCGCGATCTGCAGGCGGCGCGCGACGCCTTCGATGCGTTTCGAATCCTCATCAATCGCTTCCCGCAGAGCCAGTATGTGGCCGATGCCGAGGCGCGCATGGCTTATCTCATCGATTCCATGGCCGCTGGCGAACTGGCCGTTGCACGCTACTACTTCCGCCGCGGCGCGTATGTGGCAGCGGCAAACCGGGCCCAGGGCGTCGTACGGCAGTTCCCCACCGCGCGGTCAACCGAGCAGGCATTGGCTATGCTCGCCGATTCCTACGACAAGCTCGGGTTGCCCGAACTACGTGACGATACCCGTCGGGTACTTGAAAAGAGCTTCCCCGACTCGGCCCGCGCAAGCGCCGCTCCGCCAGAGTCCGCGCGCTGGTGGCAGTTCTGGCGTTAGCAGGCTACGTGGCGTCGCTGACGGGCTCCGCCGGCGCGCCGCTTGGGCGATGATCGCGCGTCACCCACTGAAGCGCGTCCTCGGCCAAACGGGTCATCGGCATCGGCGGAAGGCTGGCCCGCAGGCGCTTGCCGTAGCTTCTTGATACCAGCCGATCGTCGCAGATCACCAGCAGTCCCCGGTCGCTCTCCGACCGAATCAGGCGCCCGGCGCCCTGCTTGAGGGCCATCGCGGCTGCTGGCAGTTGAATCGCGCCAAATGGGTCGCCCCCCTGGCGACGCAATGCATCGCTGCGCGCACGAAGAACCGGATCATCGGGCGGGGTAAACGGCAGTTTGTCGATGACGACCAGTGACAACTGCTCGCCCACCACATCCACCCCTTCCCAGAAACTGGCTGATCCAATCAGCACCGGTGCGTTTGCCTGCCTGAACCGGACAAGCAGCTCGTGGCGTGGAATCTGGCCCTGGACCAGCAGTTCGATGGGATGGTGGGGGTCGGACCGAAGGCCCTGAAGAAGGGTGGATACCTGCTCAACCATGCGCAGACTGGTGCACAGCACAAACGCTCGGCCCCGGTTCGCGCGCAGCAGTGGCGCGATTGCGTGTGCCAGGCGTTCGGCGAATCCGGATGACGACGGGTCTGCGCAACCCGTTGGTACATAGAGCAGCGCCTGCTCGGGCGTATTGAACGGGCTGGGCCAGGTTTCGCAGCGCGCCTCCGTCAAGCCCAGCAGCGACGTGAAGTGCGAGAAGTCATCGGCCACGGCAAGGGTTGCTGATACAAACACCCAGGCGCGCGGCATGGCGTCGCGATGGCGCTGAAACACCTGCGCGAGCGAGAGAGGCGTCGCGTGAAGCGCAATGCCCGACGTGCCTGCCTCGGCCCACAGCACGGACTCGCTGGCGGACTGGTCACCATGCCCCGTGAGGGTATCGATCCAGTCACCTAGCAGACGCTCGAGCTCGATGGCACGCGCCGCGAGCCGCCCCAGCTCGGGGCCCCGCTCGGCCGACCTCTGCAGCGGCTCGCGTAGCGCACGAACCGCTTCGATCACCAGCACGGTGGCCTCGCTGAACCCAGAATTCGCCGCCAGCCGATCCCGATCAAGTCGACCGTTGCCCGCCACCGCAAGCCGCCACTCCCGAATCTGCTGCTCAAGTCGGCGGCTGAGCAGTATCCAGTCGGCGGCGTCAGACGCTGTGGCGAGTCCCTCGCGCATCGCGTCGCGCGTGAGATCGATCAGCTGACGACTCGATACCGATCGACCAAAAAACTGATTCGCGACTTCGGGAAGCTGATGCGCCTCATCGAAGATGATGGCCTGTGCGGTAGGTAGCAGGTCAGCGACCCCTTCATCGCGCAAAGCCAGGTCCGCACAAAGCAGGTGATGATTGACCACCACGAGATCCGCCTCCAGCGCGGCCTGCCGGGCCTTGAAGACAAAGCACTCGCGGATATCCGGGCAATCCTGCCCCAGACAGTTCTCGCGCGTTGACGTGGCCTTGGCCCACGCGGGAGCATCCTCGGCAATGCCCGGCGCCTCGCTTCGGTCACCGGTCATCGAGATCGCAGCAAAGCGGTCGATGCGATGCAATACCGCGATATCCTCGCGCCGCTCAAAGCGCCCCTCCTCGAGGTTTCGCCTGAGGTGATAGCGGCACACATAGTTTGAGCGGCCCTTCAGCAGCGCGACTCGGGTGCCCAGCTGCAATGCCTCGCGAACCCTCGGCAGATCCCGATGAAACAATTGGTCCTGAAGCGTTCGGGTGCCGGTACTGATCAGCACCATCCCGCCCGACAGCAGCGCAGGCACCAGATAGCCGAAAGTTTTTCCGATTCCAGTGCCCGCTTCAGCAACCAGCGTGGACTGAGCCGCGATGGCCTCGCCCACCGCCTGGGCGAACGCTATCTGCGACTCGCGCCGCCGGTAGCCGGGCTGCGAGCGGGCGATCTCGCCACCGGATCCAAACGCCCCCGAGATTCGATCGAAAAAGACCTCGCGACGGTCGCCCACGTCAGGCAGGAACGTCAGGAACCAGCCGCATCTGCAGCAGCGCGATGGTGTCGCGGATCTGCAGCCGGCGCTTCTTCAGACGCCTCAGCTGGAGCTCATCCAGCGTACCCTGCGGGCCGACGGAATCAATCATTGCATCAAGCCCCTGGTGCTCAAGCTGCAATTCGATGATTCGCCTGCGTAAGGTCTCGATGTCGTCGAGGTCATTCATTGAGGGAAATTTTTACGCGAATGTCGGGCTCGATGATACTTCTGCGCTCCGTCGCCGACAATGAAAGTCTGATGACATCAGGCGCCTGAACTGTTTTGCCCGACCGGGGGTGCGCGCATCGATGCCGCTGGAAAAAACAGCCGGGTGAGCGCACTGTCATGCACTGGCGACGCGCCGCTGGACGGCTGATCGCCAAACCGGCGCCAGTCCGACACCCAATAGATGTGGTCGCATAGCTCACGCAGGCCAAGCGTCTCGCGGTCACCGATCAGGATGCCCTGTGTGCGAAGCCCCTGATTCGCGTGCGCATCGCGAAGCCGACCCAACACCTGCGCCGTCACACCGAACTCGCCGTCCGACGCAATGAGAAGATCCGCATCGCGCCATGCTTCGCGCTGCAGGTCGGCAAGCGCTGATTCAATCGGCTCCGCGATGTCGGTGCCGCCATGGAAACTGTTGCCAAGCATGCGGGCAAGTGCGATCAACCCATCCGCGTCCGCACCCATCGACACCCTGTGTACCTGACCGGGCCCGCTGAACGCGTAGACCAGACAGCCCCGCCGTTGCCGGCCTGCGCTGCGCATTGCCTCGAGCACCACCGCCTTCGCCACGCGCTCGGCAGCACCGGTCATCGATGAGGAGGTATCCAGGCAGACAATGATCGGGCCCTGCTGCAGCCGCGGCTGCTCGAGGTGATGCGTACGATCCTCCTCGACTGCCAGCGGCGTCCGCAGCCGAATGCGCTCAAGGTCGCGCACCGACAGCGCAAGCAGCGTTCCCTCCGACAGGCGGGCGGAAAAAAGACGCTTGAGGCGGCGGACGCGCGTCCCATCGCTTTGCTGGCGACGCGACAGCATCCATTCCGAAGACAGAACACGTTCAAGCGCGGCCGACCGGCAGATTCCGTCTGGCTCGCCGGACTCGCGAAACAGCGGTTGAATCTGCCAGCGCGTGTGATCGACCTTCTGCCGCGCCTGCGCGCGAGGGCTGCGCATGGCCCTGACCTCATGCTCACAGTCGGCCACCTGTCGCCGCCCCAGCGATCGGATCAGGGACGACAGACCCGGCAACTCGCGAAGACTTGCGTGGGCTGCAAGCACCTGTTGCCACCCCTCACTGCGCAACACGCCACGCGCTTCGCTCCATCGCGCCAGGCTCGCAACGCCGTCGAGCGACTCGAAGACCTTCAGCACCGCTTCAAGATCTGCCCGCTCGATTTCCCACTGCTCGGCAAACGCAGCCACCAGCGCGGCGATTGCCTTGTCCACCCCGCCCTGCGCAGCGAGTCTTGCCAGTGAGTCCAGATGCCATAAAAAGCTTCGGAGCAGCTGAATGCCCCACTCGGGCTGACCAGCGACCAGCGTTGCCAGCCCCATCCGGTCAATGACCCGCCCGAAGGCCTGGCTGACCGCATGGCCTGGCCAGCGCTCGCAATTGATATCCCCCGCAAAAGGGTTGGCCGCACGGTTGAACGCCTGAACCGCGTGATGCAGCCATGCGAGCCGGTCATACAAAGCGCCGTGTGAGTTGATCAGGGCCGGCAGCCACAGCGCGCGATCCAGCCCGGCCAGCCAATCGAAATCGCGTTCAATCGAGACTGTGTCAAAGCGATCAAGCGGGGCGATGGCGGTCATGGCATGTCGGGCACAGCCACGGGATCGGGCCGCCGTCCCTCATCAGACTCTGCCAGCGGCAACGCCTCAAACCCAGCCCGGGCCGCCACCAACCGCTCTCTGGCACGACGCACGGCTTCAACCGATTGCGCAAATGTCTCAAGCGCCCGCATTACCAGACTGGGCTCGATCCAAAGCGATTGGGACAGACGAGCCTGCAGCCTTTCTGCGTGAGCAGTCGCGTCGGCAAGCCAGTGATCCACGCGATCAATCACCTCTGATATCTGGGCCACCCGCGCGGCAATATGGGCAGGACTGTATCGGCGCGCTCGGCTGAACGCAGACAGTCGAGGCGCACCGTCCGATAGCGCGGTCGAGTCCGCGCCAGCCAGGCGACGCGCCATGGCAAGCTTGCCCGAGTCATCGAAAGCAAGCTCTCCTGCGGACTGCTCGACTTCAAGCTGCTGCGAAAACGCATCCGCAGTTTGCTCGAGCCATATCGGATCCAGCGCCTGATCGGCACCCAGCCACGCAAGCAGCCAGGCTTCAAAACCTTTGACCTGCGCTGTGGTGGCTGGCAACAACCAGCGTAATACGGCCAGATGTTCCAGACCCACTTCGGGGGCATCGTCCAACCAGGCCGCTGCTCTCAGCACGCGTGCCGCACGAACCCAGCGGCGATCCGAGATCGTGAGCCCCGTTTCAAGAAGCGACTCGCGCAATGCGACGAACGCTTCGATCACAACCCCACCAAGGCCGATATCGGCCGCGCCGATGTCGGTTGCGCGAACATCGGCGGGATCAAGCCGCCAGGGCGGCTCTCCAACGGGCTGATGCGACTGAACCAGCAACGCCTGAAACGATGCGTCGGTCACCGGTAGAACGTCGCACCGAAACAGGAAGCGATCCTGAAACGCAAGCATTGCCTCGTCATCGGGGAGTTCGTTGCTGGCCGCTACGAGACAGGCCAGCGGCACAGGGATTCGCTTTGCCCCCTGATCAAACACCCGCTCATTCAGTATCGCAAGCAGCGCATTCAGAATCGCCGAGTTGGCCTTGAACACCTCGTCGAGAAACGCCACGTCGGCGGCAGGCAGGTAGCCGTCAATCTCGCGCTCATACCGGCCATGATCGAGCGCCTCAAGCGACAGCGGTCCGAAGAGCTCTTCGGGAACGGTAAACCTGGTGAGCAGACGCTCGAACCATCGCCCACCCACAAGACCGTGAAGCCGGCGCGCGAGCGCGCTTTTCGCCGTACCCGGCGGACCGATCAGCAGCACATGCTCGCCGCTTAGCAGCGCCAGCAGCAGCGCGCGGGCCTGATCTTCCCGCTCAAGCAACCCCTGCGACAGCCAACGGATCGTTTCGCGCAGCGTGTGGCGCGAGAGCGATTTGCCAGCTCGGTCGTCGCGACTGACCATGGCAGATTCGCTTTACGCGAGCGCCGTGGTCACCCCGCGACGCGGCGCTTCGAGGTACTCGCGGCTCTGCATCTCGGCGATTCGGCTGACCGTACGGTGGAATTCGCCCGCCATGGTTCCTTGCGTGTAAAGCGCCTCGGGCGGACACTCGGCGGACAGGATCAGTTTCACCTTCTGATCATAAAGCACGTCCACCAGCCACACGAATCGCCTGGCCTCCGAGGCCATCGCCGGCGTCATCCGCGGCACGTCAGACAGCACAACGGTATGAAAGCGGGTGGCAAGCTCCAGATAATCGTTCTGCGACCGCGGCCCGCCACAGAGCCTCGCAAAATCAAACCACACCACGCCACCTGCCCGACGAAGCGCGCGGACCTCGCGGTTTTCGATGTTGAGAACGGGCGACTCGTCAGCTGTCTCAGCCAGCGATTCGAAAGCCACGGTCAGCGCCTTCAATGCGCGCTCGCCCAGCGGCGTGTGGTAGGCCTCGATCCGCGATAGCGACAGCCTGCGATAGTCCTGCCCTGCGTCCAGCCGCAGACAATCAACGTTCTGATGAATCAGCGCGATCGCGGGCAGAATACGATCTCGATGCAGGCCGTCTGGATACAGATCGTCGGGCCGGTAGTTTGATGTCATGACGAAACAGACGCCCTGTGCGAACAGTCCGCGCAGGAGGCGCTCAAGAATCATCGCATCCGCAATGTCGGACACGTGGAACTCGTCGAAGCAGATGACTCGGTGACGCTGGGCGACACGCCTGGCGAGCTCATCGAGGGGATCTGCACGGCGCTTCAACGATTCAAGCTCGCGGTGCACGGCCCGCATGAACTCGTGGAAGTGCAGCCGGGTTTTTCGAACAGGCCCGACCGCACCATAAAAGCAGTCCATGACGAAGCTCTTGCCGCGGCCAACGCCACCCCACAGCCAGACGCCCCGGACTGAACGGGGGGCGCGACCCAGCATCCGACCAAGCATCCGACCAAGCAGCCCCGCTGGTCGATCGCCCGCCGCCGCCAGCTCGCCTGCGAGCTGCTGCAGGCGGGCGACTGCCGCACGCTGAGCGGGATCGTCGGTAAAGCCGCGTGCCGCCAGCGCGCGCTCATACGCCTCGACGATCACAGAGCCGGACATCGTTGCAGACAGTGCAGCGGTCACCCGTTCAGCGCGCGATTATCGGTGGCGGCAAGCGCGGCCTCGCGCATCACCTCCGAGAGCGATGGATGCGGATGGCAGATCCGGCCGATATCTTCCGCCGAGGCCTTGAACTCCATGGCGAGAACCGCTTCGGCAATCAGATCGGAGGCATTGGAGGCCACGATATGCACGCCCAGCACCTCGTCGGTTTTGGCGCAGGCGAGCACGCGCACAAAACCCGCCGATGCGCCTGTGCCCAGCGCGCGTCCGTTGGCGGCAAACGGGAACTGGCCACTCTTGAATTCGCGACCGGCGGCCTTGAGCTGCTGTTCAGTCTGCCCCACCCAGGCAATTTCGGGCGAGGTGTAGATGACCCAGGGAATGCAGTTGTAATCGATATGCGGCTTTTGACCGGCAATGAGTTCGGCAACCAATACGCCCTCATCTTCGGCTTTGTGGGCAAGCATTGGCCCACGCACCACATCGCCAATCGCCCAGATTCCCGGCACCGCAGTGCGGCACGCGTCATCAACGGGAATGAATCCCCGCGCATCAGTGGCCAGACCCACGCTATCCAGCCCGAGCGCTTCGGTGTTGGGAACCCGGCCTACGGAGACAATCAAACGGTCGCACTTCAGGGTCTGAGCCTGCCCCGACGAATCCGTCCAGGCAATGCTGACACCAGCGCCCTCGCGTTTGACCTCGCCAATTTTCGCGCCGAGATGAATCGCGAGCCCCTGCTTGGTGAACTGCTTCCAGGCCTCCTTGCGAACGGCCTCGTCGGCTGCGGCCAGGAACTCGGGTAACGCCTCGAGAATCGTGACCTGGCTGCCGAGCCGGCGCCAGACCGACCCAAGTTCCAGCCCAATCACGCCCGCGCCAATGACGCCGAGGCGTGCAGGCACGTCGCCCAACGCAAGCGCACCCTCGTTGTCACAGATCACCTGGTTGTCGACTGAAATGGACGGCAGATGGCGTGCCTTGGAGCCTGTAGCCAGGATGACCTGCGACGCGTCACAGGAGATCGGCTCGCCCTCGCCGCTTACCTCGACGATAAAGCGGCCGTCTCTTGAGCCGGCCAGCCGGCCATGTCCTTTGAGCCAGGTGATCTTGTTCTTTCTGAACAGGAACTCAATGCCCTTAGTCATCTTCGAGACGATGCCATCCTTGCGCGCCATCATCTTGCCGATGTCGACGCTGGCGCCCTTCACGACAATGCCGTGATCGGCCGCATCGTGCTGCATCGACTCAACCATCTCGGACGATGCGAGCAACGCCTTCGACGGAATACAGCCCACATTTAGGCAGGTGCCGCCCAGAGCCAGTTCGCCGCGCGGGTTACGCCACTGTTCAACGCAGCCCACCTTCATGCCAAGCTGTGCGGCACGAATCGCAGCAATGTAGCCGCCCGGCCCGGCGCCAATGACGATCAGATCAAAAGTCTGTGACATGGTGATTCCCGTCGATCAGATATCGAGCAGCAGACGTGACGGATCTTCCAGCACGTCCTTGATTGCCACCAGGAACAGCACCGCCTCGCGACCGTCAATAATTCTATGGTCGTAAGACATGGCGAGATAGTTCATCGGGCGAATCACGATCTGACCGTTTTCCACCACCGCGCGATCCTTGGTGGCATGCACGCCAAGAATGGCTGACTGCGGCGGATTGATGATGGGCGTTGACAGCATCGACCCGAACACGCCGCCGTTACTGATCGAGAACGTCCCGCCCGCCAGCTCTTCGATACCAAGCTTGCCGTCCTGCGCCCGCTTGCCAAAGTCTGCGATGGCCTTTTCGGTCTGCGCGAAGCTCAGCTGGTCGGCGTCGCGAAGCACCGGTACCACCAGGCCCCGCGGCGACCCAACCGCAACCCCGATATCGAAGAAGCCGTGGTACACGATGTCGGACCCATCGATCGAGGCATTCACGATCGGGTATTTCTTCAGCGCGTGAACCGCCGCCTTCACAAAGAAGGACATGAAGCCCAGCCGAACGCCATGATCCTTCTCGAACCGGTCCTGGTACTTCTTGCGAAGATCCATCACCGGCTGCATGTTCACTTCGTTGAAGGTTGTCAGAATCGCATTGGTGGCCTGCGATTGCAGCAGCCGCTCAGCCACCCGCTGGCGCAGCCGCGACATCGGTACCCGCTGCTCGGGCCGGCCTTCAGTAAGGTGCGACAGATCCACCGGTGCCTTCACCATCGGCAATCCACCGCTGGGCACGCCTGTTGGGATGGCCGGGCCCGGCGAAGGCGCGGCAGCCTGCGCAGCCACCGCCCCCATCACATCGCCCTTGGTGATCCGACCATCGCGACCGGAGCCCGCCACCTGCGCAGCAGACAGGCCGGTCTCGGCCATCATCTTGGCCGCGGCAGGCATCGCAACACCCGCCTTCGCCTGGGACGCAGCCGGCGCGGCAACCGCCGCGGCCGCTGGAGCGGCTGCGGGTGCGGCCACCGGTGCCGCTGCGGCGCCTGCAGCGGCTTCGGTATCAATGGTGGCAATCACTTCGCCCGACACCACAGTGGCGCCGTCGGCCTTCTGCACCGACACCAGCACCCCGGCTGACGGGGCGGGCAGTTCGAGAACCACCTTGTCGGTTTCAATGTCGATCAGGTTTTCGTCGCGGGCCACCGCGTCACCCGGCTTCTTGTGCCACTGCAGCAGGGTTGCCTCGGCAACCGATTCGGACAGCTGCGGAACTTTGACTTCAATCAGAGCCATCGGAAATCTCCGGTATCTGTGTTTGTATTGGAATTCATGTGTGCGCGCGCGTGGGCCACGCCGAAGGACGTGGCCCGTGCACGGAATGAACGCTTCAGCTGGCTTTACGACTACGTGAGCGCGTTTCGCCAAACGCCGCAGCGATCAGATCTTTCTGCTGAGCGTAGTGCTTGTCGTAGTAGCCCACCGCTGGCGAGGCCGAGGCCGGGCGACCTGCGTAGGTGAGCGTCTGGCCCTCGCGAAGCACTTCACCAAGGTGATGCTGGACGTAGAACCAGGCACCCTGATTTTGCGGCTCGTCCTGACACCACACGACCTGCGTGGCGGCGCTGAACTTGCGCATTTCGGACTCGAACGCCTTGTGCGGGAACGGATACAGCTGCTCGACCCGCAACAGCGCCACGTCATCGAGCTTGCGCTCACGGCGCGCCGCCAGCAGGTCGTAGTAGACCTTGCCTGTGCAGACCACCACACGCTTGACCTTCTTGGCGTCGATCGACGAATCGGTTTCGCCGATCACGGTGCGGAACTCGCCCTTCGCCAGATCGTCGAGGCTGGACACTGCCTCTTTGTTTCGAAGCAGCGACTTGGGCGTAAACAGCACCAGGGGCTTGCGGAACATGCGAACCATCTGACGCCGCAACACATGGAAGATCTGAGCCGGCGTGGTGGGCTGGCACACCTGCATGTTGTGCTCGGCGCACATCTGCAGGAAGCGCTCGATGCGGGCCGAGGAGTGCTCTGGCCCCTGGCCTTCATAGCCATGCGGCAACATCATGGCGAGACCGCAGGCCCGCCCCCACTTGGTTTCGCCTGAGGAAATGAACTGGTCGATGACCACCTGCGCGCCGTTCACAAAATCGCCGAACTGCGCTTCCCAGACGACCAGGGTATTCGGTTCGGCGGTGGCGTAGCCGTATTCGAACGCGAGCACCGCCTCCTCGGACAGGACCGAGTCAATAACGATGAACTGTCCCTGCTTGTCGCTGACGAATTGCAGCGGAATATAGGCTCCCTGATCCCATTTTTCACGCGCCTGGTCGTGCAGCACCGAATGCCGATGGGTGAAGGTGCCGCGTCCGGAGTCCTGGCCTGACAATCTGACCCCATAGCCCGCCGACACCAGCGACGCGAAGGCCAGATGCTCACCCATGCCCCAGTCAAGCGGCAAGTCGCCATTAGTCATGGCGCGCCGGTCCGACACCACTTTTTCGACCAGCGGGTGAAGCTTGAATCCCGCAGGAATCGTGGTGATCCGCTCGCCGAGGCGCTTCAGCTCGGCCCGGGGTAGCGCGGTATCAGCGGAATCTGTCCATTTCCGATTGAGAAACGGCAGCCAGTCCACCGCAAACTTGCTTTTGAAGTTGGTGATGACCGGGTCAAAGGTGTTTTTACCTTCGTCCATCGCCGCGCGGAATTCGGCAACAAAGCGATCACCGTCCGGAGCGCTGATGACACCCTGCGCGGCCAGCTTATCCACATAAAGCTTTCGGGTGCCCGGGTGCAAGCCAATACGCTTGTACATCATCGGCTGCGTGACCGCTGGCGTGTCCTGCTCGTTATGGCCGAGCTTGCGGAAGCAGACGATATCGACCACGACGTCTTTGCGGAACTGCTGGCGGAAATCCAGGGCCAGCTGAGCGGCATACACCACCGCTTCAGGGTCATCGCCGTTGACATGCAGCACCGGCGCTTCGATCAGTTTCGCGACGTCGGTGCAATAGATGGTCGAGCGTGTATCGCGCGGATCAGAGGTGGTAAAGCCGATCTGGTTGTTGATGACGATGTGCACGGTGCCGCGCGTGCCGTAACCGCGTGTCTGCGCAAGGTTCAGGGTCTCCATGACCACGCCCTGCCCCGCAAATGCGGCGTCACCATGGACCAGGATGGGCAGCACCTGGTCACCATTGCGGTCACCGCGACGCACCATCCGCGCCTTGGACGAGCCCGCCACCACCGGGTTCACAATTTCGAGGTGCGACGGATTGAACGCCAGCGACACGTGAACCGGGCCGCCCGGCGTCGATAGATCGCTGGAGAAACCGTTGTGATACTTGACGTCGCCCGACGGCAGGTCGTCCGCGTGCCGACCTTCGAACTGGGCAAACAGGTCGCCAGGCATTTTGCCAAGCACATTCACCAGAACGTTGAGACGACCACGATGGGCCATGCCGATGACGATTTCCTCGACGCCCGACTCGCCGGCCCGCTGGATCAGTTCGTCCATCGCCGCAATGAAGCTTTCGCCGCCTTCGAGCGAGAATCGCTTCTGGCCGACATACCGGGTATGCAGATACCGCTCGAGCCCCTCGGCTGCGGTGAGGCGTTCGAGGATGCGTTTTTTCTTGTCGGCTGAGAAATTTGCCTTCGCGCGGCTGGACTCAAGACGTTCCTGCATCCAGCGCGTCTGCGCGGGATCGGTCATGTGCATGAACTCGGCGCCGATCGAGCCGCAATACGTCTCGTGAAGTGCGCGCACGATTTCGCGCAAGGGCGCCGTGTCAAACCCAAAGTAGGTGTTGGCGGCCGAGTAGATGTTGGCGTGGTCACCTTCAGTGAAGTCGTAAAACGCCGGTTCGAGTTCGGGGATGGAGGGGCGCTCCTGGCGCTTGAGCGGATCAAGATCGGCCCAGCGATTGCCCAGGAACCGATAAGCGGCCACCAGCTGTTGAACGAACACCTGCTTGCGTGCCGAGGACGCATCACCGCCCATGAGCCGCGGACGCAGGGTGCCTTCCCGCGAGCGCTCCGCGAAAGACTGCACGATGGGCGCATGCGCAATGTCGGGCGACTGGGCGCTGCCGTCGGCGGCAGGCACCATCTGCATGTTGTCGAAATACTGCCGCCAGGTGTCAGGCACCGAGCCGGGGTTCTTGAGGTAGCTCTCGTAGAGCTCCTCGAGGTAGGGCGCATTGGCGCCAAAAAGATAGGCGTTGGTCTGGAAGGCCTTCATCATCGCGCGTCACCTTTCTTATGAACGAGCTTCTCGTTTAAGAGGCCCGATGCCAGCCGAGAGAGACTGACACCGGCGGCTCGATTCCGGCTTCCGGAGTATCGAACCGTGACTTGATCGCGGGCCCGCTAAGAACGAAACTCGCGCAAGATTCAAAATGTTACACCGCGATCGGGCGGGCGTGCACCCCCCGATCGCCTGCCGGTGCGTTAACGGATATCGCGGCGCACCGAGCCGTTGTAGAGCTGGCGCGGACGGCCAATTTTCTGGTCGGGGTCACTGATCATTTCAGCCCACTGGGCAATCCAGCCCACCGTGCGGGCCAGCGCGAAAATGCAGGTGAACATGTCAGTGGGAATGCCGAGCGCACGCTGAACGATGCCCGAGTAGTAGTCAACGTTCGGATAGAGCTTGCGCTGAACGAAATAATCATCTTCCAGCGCGATCTGCTCGAGCTTCATCGCGATCTTGAGAAGCGGATCGTTCTCAAGCCCAAGCTCCTCCAACACTTCGTAGCAGGTTTCGCGCATCAGCTTGGCACGGGGGTCGTAGTTTTTGTAGACGCGGTGACCAAAGCCCATCAGCTTCACGTTCGACGACTTGTCTTTGACCTGCCGAATGAACTCGCCGATCTTCTCAACGCCACCCGCGCGCTGCAGTTCATCGAGCATGACCAGGCACGCCTCGTTGGCGCCGCCGTGCGCAGGGCCCCAAAGCGTGGCAATGCCAGCCGCGATACAGGCAAACGGGTTGGCCCCCGACGAACCCGCCAGCCGCACCGTGGAGGTTGACGCATTCTGCTCGTGATCGGCATGCAGAATGAGAATGCGATCAAGCGCCTTCACCAGCACCGGGTTCGGTGTGTATTCCTCACAGGGTGTTCCGAACATCATCCGCATGAAGTTAGCCGTGTAGCTCAGGTCATTCTTCGGATACATGAACGGCTGGCCAATGGAGTATTTGTAGGCCATGGCCACCAGCGTCGGCATCTTCGCGACCAGGCGGATCGACGAAATCATCCGGTGCTCAGAGTTCGAGATGTCGAGTGAGTCGTGATAGAACGCGGACAGCGCGCCCACGCATCCCACCAGCACCGCCATCGGATGCGCATCGCGCCGGAAGCCCTGGAAAAATCGTGTCATCTGCTCATGCACCATGGTGTGGTGCATGACCGTCCAGTTGAAATCCTTGCTCTGCTTGGCGTCGGGAAGGTCGCCGTTCAGCAGCAGGTAGCAGGTATCAAGGTAATCGCACTTCTCGGCAATCTGCTCGATGGGATAGCCGCGATACAGGAGTTCACCCTTGTCGCCATCGATATAGGTGATTTTGGATTCGCAGGCCGCCGTGGACAGGAAGCCCGGGTCAAAGGTGAACTTTCCAGTGGCCCCGTAAAGCTTTCTGATGTCAATGACATCGGGTCCTGTGGCACCCGAATGGACCGGAAATTCGATCGACGGCGTGCCGTCGCTGAACGAGAGAGTCGCTTTCTTGGTTGTGGTCATAGTCGAAATCCTTTGCGTTCATCGGCAACCCGGACCTGCAGGCCGAGATCGGGCCGTATGCTAACAGCGCCTGAGCATTTCCAGCACCCGCTGCGTCTCGCTCCCGCCCTTCAGTGAAGCGCCGTCAGACCGTTCGAGCAGCAGATCGAGTAACTCGTTGTCAGGCAAATCGAGCAGCTGATCGAGCCCGACGACCATTGCCTCATCCAGCTGGTCGCCGTGGCGCGCGAAAAATCGCTCAAGAACGAGGTCGTTCTCGAGCAGCCCGCGACGGGCGCGCCAGCGCAACCTGCGCAGACGTGCATCATCGATCGAGCCGCGCTGATCAACCCCGGTGATTGGTTCCATGATGGCTTGTTGGCCAGGGGGTCAGACCGCGCGCCGAACCATCAACTCCTTGATCTTGCCGATCGCCCGGGTGGGATTGAGCCCCTTCGGACAGACGTCGACGCAGTTCATGATGGTGTGGCACCGGAACAGACGGTACGGGTCTTCAAGATTATCGAGCCGCTCGCTGGTCGCCTGGTCGCGGCTGTCGGCGATGAAGCGATAGGCCTGCAACAGCCCTGCGGGACCCACGAACTTGTCGGGGTTCCACCAGAACGACGGGCAGGAGGTGGAACAGCAGGCGCACAGGATGCACTCGTAAAGGCCGTCCAGTTCTTCGCGCTCGGCCGGCGACTGCAGACGCTCTTTCTCGGGCGGCGGCGTGTCGTTGATCAGAAACGGGCTGACCGAGTGATACTGCTTGAAGAACTGTGTCATGTCGACGATCAGGTCGCGGATGACTGGCAGGCCCGGCAGCGGCTTGAGAACGATCGGCTCTTTCAGGTCGCGCAGGTTGGTGATGCACGCGAGCCCGTTCTTGCCGTTGATGTTCATCGCGTCCGAACCGCATACCCCTTCGCGGCACGAGCGCCGGAAGGACAGCGAATCATCGACATCGGTTTTGATGCGCATCAGCGCGTCGAGCAACATCTTGTCAGTGGGCAGCAGCTCCACCTCGATGTTTTGCATGCGCGGCTTGTCGTCGCGGTCGGGGTCATAGCGATAAATTGAAAACCGAACGACACGCTTTCCCTGTGCCGCAGCGGCCAGGCTTTGGGGACTTTCTACAACTGCGTTCATGGCTGCTCCGCAAATTCCGTTAAGAGGCGTAATCGTTGCCGGGTTAGAACGTACGCGCCTTGGGCTTGAAAGTTTCCACCGTAAATGGCTTCATGTTCACCGGCTTGTACTCCAGCCGATCGCCTTCCGAGAACCACAGTGAATGCTTGATCCAGTTCGCGTCATCACGCACGGGGAAATCACGATGGGCGTGCGCGCCACGACTTTCCTTGCGCGCGTCCGCAGACACGATGGTGGCCTTGGCCGTTTCAATGAGGTTGTCGACTTCGAGCGCTTCAACCCGCGCGGTGTTGAATACCTTCGACTTGTCCTTAATGTGAATGCGGCCCACCCGCTCGCCAATTTCGTTGATTTTGCTGACACCCTCAGCGAGCAGATCCGAAGTACGAAACACGCCGCAGTGCGCCTGCATCGTCTTGCGGATGTCGTTGGCAACGTCCTGCGCGTTCTCGCCCGAACTCGAGCCCTGGAGGCGAGCCAGCCTGGCCAGGGTGGCGTCGCCGCCGTCTGCCGGCAACGGCTTGTGCTCGGAGGCACGGCGGTTCTCACTGACGATGTGATTGCCCGCAGCCCGCCCAAACACCACCAGATCAAGCAGCGAGTTGGTACCCAGGCGATTGGCACCGTGCACTGATACACAGGCGCACTCGCCGATCGCGTAAAGCCCGTTGACAATCGAGTTGGGATTGCCGTTCTTGGGCACCACCACCTGACCATGGATGTTGGTGGGAATGCCACCCATCTGGTAGTGAATGGTGGGCACCACCGGGATCGGATCGCGAATCGGGTCGACGTTGGCGAACTTGATGGCGATCTCGCGAATGGACGGCAGCCGCTTCATGATCGTATCGGCGCCCAGGTGGTCGAGCTTCAACAGAACATGATCGCCGTCGGGGCCGCAACCACGGCCTTCCTTGATCTCCTGGTCCATTGAGCGCGACACGAAGTCGCGTGGCGCAAGGTCTTTCAGTGTGGGCGCGTAACGCTCCATGAAGCGCTCACCGTGCTTGTTCAGCAAAATGCCACCCTCGCCGCGCACCCCCTCGGTGATCAGCACCCCGGCACCGGCCACGCCGGTGGGATGGAACTGCCAGAACTCCATGTCTTCCAGGGGAATACCGGCGCGAGCCGCGATACCCATGCCATCACCGGTATTGATGAAGGCATTGGTTGACGCAGCCCAGATACGTCCCGCACCGCCAGTGGCGAACACGGTGGTCTTTGACTCGAAAATCATGACCTCGCCGGTTTCCATTTCGAGCGCCACAACGCCTACGCAGTCACCTTCCGCATCGCGGATGATGTCTAGCGCCATCCACTCCACGAAAAACTGCGTGCGCGCCTGCACGTTGCGCTGATAGAGGGTGTGAAGGAGTGCGTGACCCGTGCGATCAGCCGCCGCGCACGCGCGCTGAACGGGCTTCTCACCAAAGTTGGCGGTGTGACCCCCAAACGGCCGCTGGTAGATCGTCCCATCGGGGTTGCGGTCAAAGGGCATGCCAAAGTGCTCGAGCTCATACACAACCTTGGGCGCCTCGCGGCACATGAACTCGATTGCGTCCTGGTCACCCAGGTAATCCGACCCCTTGACGGTGTCGAACATGTGCCAGTACCAGTTGTCTTCGCTCATGTTGCCCAGCGATGCGCCAATGCCACCCTGCGCAGCGACCGTGTGCGAGCGCGTGGGAAATACCTTGGTGAGCACCGCCACGCTCCAGCCCGCCTGAGCGAGTTGCAGCGAACAGCGCATGCCGGCGCCACCTGCGCCTATGATGACCGCATCAAACTTGCGACGCGGCAGATTGTTGGACAAATGGTTAAGGACGTCGGCCATCTCAGATGCTCCAGAGGATGTTGGCAGCCCAGATCACATAGGCAAACAGAACGACAATGGTGACCACCTGCAGTGTCAGTCTGACTGCGGTGGGCTTGATGTAATCCATGTAGATGTCACGCACGCCGATCCAGGCGTGCCAGGCGAGCGCCACAAAGGCCAGGACCGTCAACACCTTGATGAACGGGCCGGCAAACAGCGCCTTCCAGCTGGCCTGTGCAAGAGGCGGACCGAACAGAATCGCGAGCCCCAGCACGACGGTGTAAACAGCCAGCACGACCGCAGTGATGCGCTGTACCAGCCAATCCTTGAGGCCGTAGTGCGCCCCGACAACGATTCGCTTGGTTGTCATGTCAGAAAGCTCCGAACAGCTTGAGCGCGAAGACAAGCGTGAGCGACAGGCTGACGGCGAGAACAGCCAGGGACGACGTGCGCGCCTGGTCTTTTTCGGTGCCGACATGCAGATCGAGCAGCAGGTACCGGATGCCCGCGCAGAAGTGGTGCAGATAGCCCCAGATCAGGCCCAGAAAAACCAGCTTGATGAACGGGTTGCCCGCGAGTGCACGGAACTTCGCAAACGCCGCGTCGTTGCCAAGACTGATCTGCAGGCAATACAGGACAAAGGGCAGCCCGACCAGAAACAGCAGCGCGCCGCTGACGCGGTGAAGGATCGAGATGATCCCCGCGGGCGGCAGTCGGTACTGCAGGATTTGCCCGACATCGATGTTACGAAAACGCGGACGCGCGCCAGCAGCGCCCGCTCCTCTGGCATTTTCAGTCATTATTGTTTACCCCCGGTGCAAAACCCACATATTGTTACCCAAACCGAACCGGCTCACCAATCTGTCACAAATCGAGACTGCATCTAGCCCATCCCTGCCGGTTATCCAAGCTCGTTGTAGTAGTGGTGTCGTTCGGTCAGACACCATCCTCGACGGAACTCAACCGGCGCCTCGTCATACGTCTTTGAGACACGGTCAACCCGAAGCAGCGGCGTACCGGACTTCACATGAAGCACAGCCGCCACCCCCGCTGGCGCGGCCACCGCCTTGATCCGCTCTTCGGCGCGAATCATTCGCACCCCGAATTCAGCCTCGAGCAGCGCGTACAGTGGACCGCTGTAATTGGCCAGCCGCTCGGCCGTCAACCCCCGGAATCGGGCGCCCGGCAGCCAGATTTCATCGAGCACGGTGGGCTTGCCCTCAAGATCGAGCACCCGGTGCACCTGCACCAGCGGCTCGCCCGCCCGCAACTGAAGCACCCGGGCAATCTCGGCCGGCCCTCTCATCCGACGACATTCGATGACCTGGCTGCGCAACACCTGCCCCTGCACCGAGCGCTCGCCAGGCATGGAGGCACTGGGTTCGCCCGACAGTTCGGTCTGCGGAAGGTCATCAGGGCGAAGACGCAGAAATCGAAACTGCGTACGAACTTCCAGGTGAGACGCGACAAACGTGCCGCGCCCCTGCCTGCGCACCAGAAGATTGTTGGCCGCGAGCTCATCGATGGCCTTGCGCACCGTGCCCTGGCTGACGCGGTAACGCGCCGCCAGCTCAGTTTCGCTTGGAATCGGTTCACCCGGTTTCCACTCGCCCGCCTGCAATCGCTTGGTCAGCAGGGTCTTGATCTGACGATAAAGCGGCGCGAAACGCGGCGTTACCTGATCATCGGCCGCCGCAGGCAGATCCTCGAGCTCAATGGAAGGAGACGTTGCCATCGTCGGGATTTCAGCACACCTCGCCCCCTCGAGTCCAGTCACTAATGTCTTGTATAAGACATAACACCAGATTGACAGTGCGCCAGCCCGGGCCTACACTAACCGTAGCGTTCCAGCCAGCCGCCGGCGGGCGCCCTCGCGCCGCCCCGGCCCAGACTTCCAACCGAACCGGACTCGAGAGGCTTTCCCCATGGCAAACCCCCCAAAGCGAATTGCAGTCACCGGCGCAGCCGGACAGATCGGTTACAGCCTTCTGTTCAGACTCGCCAACGGCGACATGCTCGGCAAGAACCAGCCGGTCATTCTGCAGCTGCTTGACATCAGCGCAGCACTTCCCGCGGTCCGCGGGGTTGTCATGGAACTTGAAGATTGCGCGTTCCCGCTGCTGGCGGGCGTTGTGGTCACCGATGACCCGAAAGTTGCCTTCCGCGATGCCGACTACGCGCTCCTGGTTGGCGCGCGGCCCCGCAGCAAGGGCATGGAGCGCAAAGACCTGCTCGAGGCCAACGGCGCCATCTTCACGGGACAGGGTCGCGCGCTTGATGAGTGCGCAAGCCGCGATGTGAAAGTGCTCGTGGTTGGCAACCCGGCCAACACTAACGCCTACATCGCCATGAAGTCGGCACCAAGCCTGCCCAAGAAAAATTTCACCGCCATGCTGCGACTGGACCACAACCGGGCGCTGTCGCAGATCGCTGCACGCACCGGAAAACCGGTGGAAGCCATCGAAAAGCTCGCGGTCTGGGGTAACCACAGCCCCACCATGTATCCGGATTATCGCTTCGCAACCATTGGTGGACAGTCGGTCAAGGCCATGATCAACGACGAGGCCTGGAACCGCGACACCTTCATTCCCACGGTTGGCAAGCGGGGCGCCGCCATCATTGAGGCGCGCGGTTTGTCGTCGGCCGCATCAGCCGCCAACGCCGCAATCGATCACATGCGTGACTGGGTCCTGGGCACCGGCGACCGCTGGGTCACCATGGGTATTCCGTCTGACGGCAGCTACGGCATTCCCCAGGACACGATGTATGGTTTCCCGGTCACCTGCGCCAACGGCGAGTATTCCATGGTGCGCGGTCTCGATATCGACGATTTCAGCCGTCAGATGATGGACCGCACCCTTGCTGAACTCAACGAAGAACGCGAAGGCATCAAGCATCTGCTGGGTTGACATCGGGCCCCACAGGGCGAAATCAGGGAAGATGCGAACATGAGCCACTCGGCCGGTCGTAAGTTTCGAGAAGCGCTGGCGGCGGAAACACCGCTCCAGATACCCGGCGCCATCAACGCCAATCACGCGCTGCTTGCGCAACGTGCGGGCTTTCGTGCCATCTACCTGTCCGGAGGTGGCGTTGCGGCGGGCTCGCTGGGCCTGCCCGACCTGGGCATCTCCGGGCTGGATGATGTGCTCACCGATGTGCGCCGCATCACCGATGTCTGCGGTCTGCCCCTGCTGGTCGACGTCGACACAGGCTTTGGCAGTTCGGCGTTCAATGTGGCCCGCACCGTCCGGTCGCTCATCAAATTTGGCGCGGGCGCCATGCACATTGAAGATCAGGTTGGCGCGAAACGTTGCGGGCATCGTCCCGGCAAGGAAATCGTCAGCCTGCAGGAAATGGTTGACCGGATTAAAGCCGCAGTGGATGCGCGCACCGACCCCGATTTTTTCATCATGGCGCGCACCGATGCACTGGCCTCTGAAGGCCTGGATCGCGCTGTTGAACGCGCGGTAGCCTGCGTCGAAGCGGGTGCCGATGGCATCTTCCCTGAAGCCATGACCGAGCTGTCGATGTACAAGACCTTCCGGGATGCGGTGGGCGTACCCATCCTCGCCAACATCACTGAATTCGGCCAGACGCCGCTTTTCACGGTGAAAGAACTGGCCTCGGTCGACGTCGACATCGTTCTGTATCCGCTCTCTGCTTTCCGGGCTATGAACAAGGCGGCCGAACTCACCTATAAGACGCTTCGCACCGAAGGGTCGCAGCAGTCAATCATCGACACCATGCAGACCCGCAAAGAGCTGTACGACTCGATCGGCTACTGGGATTTCGAACGCAAACTTGACGAACTGTTCGCCAAAGGCAAGTAATTCGAGGGCGTCCCCATCCCTTTAAAGCGCGGCTCCCGGCACCGCACCAGTGTTCCAACGGAGATTTTCAATGTCAGCAGATGCAGCACCCGCCACCGGACCCAAACCCAAAAAATCCGTTGCGCTCTCCGGCGTACCGGCTGGAAATACCGCACTGTGCACAGTCGGCCGCAGCGGCAACGACCTGCACTACCGCGGCTATGACATTCTCGACATCGCCGAAGCCGCTGAATTCGAAGAAATTGCCTACCTGCTGGTGCACGGAAAGCTTCCCACGGCGTCGGAACTCTCTGGCTACAAGGCGAAGCTGAAGGCCCTGCGCGGCGTACCCGCCAACGTCAAGGCTGTGCTTGAGTGGCTTCCGGCATCGGCACACCCCATGGACGTGATGCGCACGGCGGTTTCGGCGCTTGGCTGCCAACTGCCTGAGAAAGACGATCACGCCGCACCCGGTGCGCGCGACATTGCGGATCAGCTGATGGCATCGCTCGGATCGATGGTGCTTTACTGGTATCACTACAGCCACAACGGCAAACGGATCGACGTTGAAACCGACGATGACTCCATCGGAGGGCACTTCCTGCATTTGCTCCATGGAAGAGAGCCGTCCGAGTTGTGGGTACGTGCCATGCACACATCGCTCAATCTCTACGCCGAGCACGAATACAACGCCTCGACATTCGCCGCCCGAGTGGTGGCGGGCACGGGTTCCGACATGCATTCCGCAATCACCGGCGCGATCGGTGCGCTGCGCGGTCCCAAGCATGGCGGTGCCAACGAGGTAGCCTTCGAGGTGCAGAAGCGTTATGACACGCCCGACGAGGCCGAGGCTGATATTCGTCGACGCATGGAGGCCAAGGAAGTCATCATCGGATTTGGCCATCCGGTTTACACCATCGCCGATCCGCGCAACAAGGTCATCAAGGAAGTTGCACGCCGCCTATCCAAAGCTGGTGGTGACATGAAAATGTTCGACATCGCGGCGCGAATTGAAACCGTGATGTGGGACGCCAAGCGCATGTTCCCGAACCTCGACTGGTTCAGCGCGGTCAGTTACCACATGATGCGCGTGCCAACCAGCATGTTCACGCCGCTGTTCGTCATTTCCCGCACTTCGGGCTGGGCGGCGCATGTCATTGAACAGCGTATCGACAACAAGATCATCCGCCCAAGCGCGAACTACGTTGGGCCAGAAAACCGCAAGTTTGTTCCGATCGAAAAGCGTCGTTGACGCGCTCAATCAACCCACCCGTCCACCCGCTGAGGCCATCATGCCGCACAACGTGTTCAAGACCCTGAAGGACTTCAAGATGGAGTCCGGAAAGACTGGTAAGCTGTATTCGCTGCCGGCGCTCGCCCGCAAATTTCCCAACGTCAACCGTCTGCCCATATCGATTCGCATCGTTCTCGAGTCGGTGCTTCGCAACGTTGATGGCAAGAAGGTTACCGAGGCGCACGTCGAGCAGCTTGCCAACTGGAAACCCAACGCCGAGCGCATCGACGAGATCCCGTTCATCGTCGCGCGCGTCGTCCTGCAAGACTTCACCGGCGTTCCGCTGCTCGCCGACCTGGCAGCCATGCGCAATGTGGCCAGCGGCATGGGTCGCAATCCCAAGCGCATCGAACCGCTGGTGCCGGTCGATCTGGTGGTGGATCACTCGGTCATGATCGACCACTTCGGCAATTCAAAAGCGCTCGACCTGAACATGAAGCTCGAGTTCCAGCGCAATCGCGAGCGCTATCAGTTCATGAAGTGGGGCATGCAGGCGTTCGACACCTTCGGTGTTGTGCCACCTGGGTTCGGTATCGTGCATCAGGTCAACCTCGAATATCTGGCCCGCGGCGTGCATCGCAATGCCGATAAGGTGTATTACGCCGACTCGCTGGTGGGCACCGATAGCCATACCACCATGATCAATGGCATTGGCGTGGTGGGCTGGGGCGTGGGGGGCATCGAGGCCGAGGCTGGCATGCTCGGTCAACCGGTGTATTTCCTGACGCCCGATGTGGTGGGCGTTGATCTGTCGGGCCGTCTGCTCGAGGGCGTCACCGCAACCGACGTGGTACTGACGATCACCGAAATGCTGCGCAAGGCCAAGGTGGTCGGCAAGTTCGTTGAGTTCTTCGGTGAAGGCACCGAGCGTCTGTCAGTCACCGACCGCGCAACGATCGCCAACATGGCGCCCGAATACGGCGCAACCATGGGCTTCTTCCCGGTTGACGACAAGACCATCGAATACTTCGAAGGCACCGGCCGCAAAACCTCCGAAATCGACGCATTTAAAAGCTGGTTCAAGGCCCAGGGCATGTACGGCGTCCCCAAGTCCGGGCAGCTTGATTACTCCACGGTGCTCAAGCTCGATCTCGGCTCGGTCGTTCCGTCGCTCGCGGGTCCGAAGCGTCCGCAGGATCGAATCGAAATCGGCAAGGTCGCATCGACGTTTGCCGACCTTTACTCCAAGCCTGCAGGCAACAACGGCTTCAATCTGCCCGCCGACTCGCTCGACACCGCCCACAAAACCGCCGATGGCGTTGAACTGCACAATGGCGATGTGCTGATCGCGGCCATCACCTCGTGCACCAACACGTCCAATCCGGGCGTGTTGCTCGCGGCGGGCCTGCTCGCCAAGAAAGCGGTCGAGGCAGGTCTGAAGGTCAGCAAGCACATCAAGACATCGCTTGCGCCCGGCTCGCGTGTTGTCACCGAATATCTCGAGAAGGCGGGTCTGCTGCCTTACCTGGAGAAGCTGGGTTTTTCGGTGGCGGCGTACGGCTGCACAACCTGTATCGGCAACGCAGGCGACCTCACCCCTGCCATCAACGACGTCATCGCGAAAAACGATCTGATCTGCGCGGCAGTGCTGTCGGGTAACCGCAACTTCGAAGCGCGTATTCATCCCAATCTGAAGGCAAACTTTCTTGCGTCACCGCCCCTGGTGGTGGCCTATGCCATCGCCGGTAACGTGCGGATCGACCTCATGACCCAGCCCGTCGGCAAGGGCAAGGGCGGCAAGGACATCTACCTCGGCGATATCTGGCCCACCAGCGACGAAGTCAATGCGCTGATGAAGCACGCCATGAACCCCAAGATGTTCAAGGGCAATTATGCGCAGGTGAAGGACAACCCGGGCGTGCTGTGGGAGAAGATCAAAGGCGTGAGCGGCCAGGTGTACGACTGGCCCACCTCAACCTATATCGCACGCCCGCCGTTCTTCGACGAATTCGGCATGACCCCACAAGACTCCTCGGGAACAATCGCCGATGCACGTGCGCTCGCGCTGTTCGGCGACTCGATCACCACCGACCACATCTCGCCGGCCGGTTCCATCAAGGAATCGTCGCCTGCGGGCAAGTGGCTGATCGAGCACGGTGTTGCCAAGGCTGATTTCAACAGCTATGGCTCGCGTCGCGGCAACCACGAGGTCATGATGCGCGGCACGTTTGCCAACGTCCGCATCAAGAACCTGATGTTGCCTGCTGCCGCCGACGGCAGCCGCGAAGAGGGTGGCGTCACGCTGCTGCAACCCAGCGGCGAGAAGCTGTCGATTTATGACGCGGCCATGCGCTATATCGCCCAGGGCACGCCCACCATCGTGTTCGGCGGCGAAGAGTACGGCACCGGGTCGTCACGCGACTGGGCGGCAAAGGGTACCCAACTGCTTGGCATCCGTGCGGTGGTCGCCCGCAGCTTTGAACGTATTCACCGCTCAAACCTCGTGGGCATGGGCGTACTGCCCCTGCAGTTCAAAGGATCGGATTCCTGGCAGTCGCTGGACATCACCGGAACCGAGACCTTTGATATCGAAGTGCCGGATCAGCTGAAGCCCCAGCAGGACATCGTGCTGGTGATTCGGCGCGCTGACGGCAGCACCCAGCGCGTCAAGCTGCTGTCGCGAATCGACACCGCCATTGAGGTCGACTACTACAAGCACGGCGGCATTCTGCCTTACGTGCTGCGCGACCTGCTGGCGGCCGCGTAAGACGGCCCATCCGGGTGTCGGGACCTTGGTCGGCCGCCACGCGCGGCCGACCGGTCAACCGAAGCTCAGATCGCCCCACAGCGCTCGGAAGCTCGCACCGGTCTGATCCCCATCAGCGCCCACCGCGATCGCGACCGGCGCAGGTGTGGGACCGAGATAGCGGCGGCCAAACGCGCGCTGAAAATCCTGCTGCCAGTTGCGCGACTCCTCGTACCAGCGTCCTGCCTGCGCGTTGCCGCGCGCTACCCACATCGCAACACGATCGGTAAACGGCGAGACAATCGGCTGATCGGTGGTGGGTCCCTGATGAAGCAGATACACCAGCGTTGCAGCGGGCACCGGCTCGCCCTGCAGCAGACCTGCCGTTGCGAGCGCCAGCCGGTCGGCGAGCGTCAGCCTGGCTTCAGGAAGGTCAAACATCAGATAAAGCCTTGCAGCAAAGTCGTCCCGTTCTTTAACGCCTGGCTCGGCGCGTTCGGGAAACCGCTCGGCGCGCCATCGCCAGCGCAGGATGGGCTGCGACGGTGCCGATTGGAACCGGTAGGTCAGCGCCGACGCAGAAGCTTTCACATCAACGGCAAGGATCGATTCGCCTGCGTCGTGAACAATGGAAAATCGATTGGGCGCAATGCCACGCAGCGGACGGTGGAGCCAACCATGACGCCCATCGGCGGTGCGCCCAGCGGATTGCGGGTCCGCATCGCCTGCGGCACCCCAGTGCGTGCCGACCGCCAGCGCGCTGAAGCGCGGCGGCTCGACCAGGCCACCTGCCTGCGCGATCACCACGGGCGGCCGACCAGTACCGCACGCTGCAGCGATCGCAGCAGCGTAAGCCTTCAGCGCGCGTCGTCGACCGACGCCGACAGAGCCCGCCATCGCTTCCACCCTTCTTCGTCATCGACATCCCAAAGCGTGCGGAGCAAGCGATACCGCAGTCCCGCAGACTCCAGCCGCTCGAGCGTCTGCTGCATCACTTCCGAATGGCTCCAGCGCATCCCAACAAATATCGGCGGAACCGCCTTGACCGCCCCAACGAGCAGATAGCCGCCGTCCTCGGTTGGCGCAAATACCGCGTCAGCGTCATCTTCGCCCTGTAGCGCAGCGAGCGCCTCCGCCAGGTCGGCTGCCTGCAGCACCGGACTGTCGCAGCCAACGAGCACCACACGTTCGCCGCGATCGAGCCCGCCTCGAAGCGCGGCAGCCATTCGTTCGCCGAGGTCCTGCCCCACCTGCACGGTGTGTGCGGCATCAAACCGGTGCGCGAGATGACGGCACTCGAACGCAGTGTCATCGCCGGCCGTACAGAGCTCCACCGATACGCCAGGCACCCTGGCCGCCTGACTGAGCGTGTGTTCGAGCAAACGGCGGTGCGTGTCCAGCGCCACCGAGTCGCCACGGGTTGCAGCGAGTCGTGTCTTGACCTCGCCCGCGCGCGGCACCTTGGCAAACACGATGATTCGGCCCGGGCGCACGCCCGACTCGAAAGCGGGTCTCGCGCCGTAGTACCAACGATGAAGGCGAGTCGGCGATACGCCCAATGAATGCAGGGCCCGAAGCGTCCACATCAGCACGATGGTGCGAACCACCCCGCGCTGCTCCCATCGACGCGCCGAGACTCGAACCCGCTCGTTCAGGCAGGCTGGTGGGCCAACGGTACGCAGCAGTGTGTTGGACATCCGAATGTCTTCCATCAACGGGACATCTGGCCATGGCCCCGAGCGCTCCCACGCCGAGCGCGTGATGAAGATTGCCTGATCGCCCGTTGCGATACCGGTCAGACGCGAGCGAAGATTCATCATCGCCCCTACCAGCAGGAGCGTGGGCCGCGGCGAATCAAGCAGCACGTCAAACCTTCCCCACGCAGCCCCTTGTTTGATCGCACGGCTCAGAGCGTCCATCCAGTCAGAGGGCAGCTGCACATCGGCATGCACAAACAGCAGCACGTCTGCATGGTCCGCCAGCGCCGCTCCGGCGTTCATCTGGCGAGCTCGCCCGCGCCCGCTGCACGTGACACGCGCCCCGGTCCGCAGTGCAACGGCGACGCTGCGATCGTGGCTTCCGCCGTCCACCACGATCACGTCAGCCACGCGTTGACCAAACTGAGCCAGTGTCTGCGCGAGGCGCTCCGCCTCATTCAGCACGGGCATCACGATTGCGACTCGCAACATGGGCGGTGTGACTTATGCTGCTAGCCGCGTCGCCAGCGGTGCCAGCGCGCCAGCCATGTCAGCAATGCCTCAGGCGCGCGTTCGCGCTGCCATTGAGCGGCAACTGCGCGGCTGGCATCCGCCCATCCGGGGTAGGCAATGATGCTCGACATCAGCCGTCGCATGCCGATGCGCTCGCGAATCGCCAGAGCGAACAGCGCGATCAGGTCATCGGCGTGGGCACCAACCACGGTGGCTCCCAGCAGCCGATCGCTGCCGCGCTCGGTCAAGACCATCACGAAGCCACGGGTCTGCCGGTCAATGATCGCGCGATCCAGCGTGTTCAGCGGAACGCGGGTGCAATCCACCCGATAACCGGCACGCTCGGCCTCGTCACGCGTGGGCCCTACCCTGGCAACGGCTGGATCGGTGAAGGTACAGCGCGGCAACGCGCTCCGATCAATCCTGATCGGCCACAGATCTCCGAACAGCGCATTGACCGCGGCATGCCAGCCCATCTGCCCGGCTGCATGCGTCAGGCGATCGGTCGTCGCGACGTCGCCGCATGCGAAGACCGATGGCTCGCTGGTTCGCATCCACTCATCCACTTGCAAGGTTCCGTCTGGCAATCTCGCAAGCCCCAGTGACTCAAGGCCCGCGCCGTCCACCCTTGCCCGCCGACCCAGCGCGCAAAGCAACTGATCGAAGGCGATCTGTTCCTGTCGACCGTTGACGTTGATGTGGGCAACGTGTGCCCTGTCGACCGACTCGACCCGGGCAAGCTCTGCCTTCAGCAACACCTGAATGCCATCGTCGATGAAGGCCTTCAGCACCTCCGCTGACGCTTCGGGTTCTTCACGGGCAAGCAAACGCTCGGCCCGTTCAACCACGCAAACGGTCGACCCCAATCGCCTGAATGCCTGCGCCATCTCGCAGCCCACTGCGCCGCCCCCCAGTATCAACAGTCGCGCAGGCAGCGCATCGATGGACCAGAGCGTCTGGGTCGTGAGAATGTGTTGACGGGCCAGCCCTGGAATTTCCGGGACGACAGGCTCGGCGCCGGTGGCGATGATCAGATGCCTCGCGTGAAGAACACGTGGCTCGCTTGCGTTGCCTGTGCGAACCTCCACGGTCCAGGGCGAGACCGCCTGCGCCTCGCCGCGCAGGCACTCAACGCCCAACGATTCGTAGCGCTCCACCGAATCGTGCGGTGCGATCCGGTCGATGGTGTCGCGCACCTGCGCCATCATCAACCTGAAGTCGGGCGCCCGCCATTGATCGCCAGCACCGTTGGCGACCAGGCCCTGACGCGCCAGATCGCGGGCGAGTTGGACCCGTTCTGCGATACGGATCAACGCCTTCGATGGTACGCAACCGGTGTTCAGGCAGTCGCCTCCCATCGCTTCACGTTCAATCAGTGTGACGCGGGCACGAAGCGTTGAAGCAATGTTTGCCGCCACCAGGCCAGCCGCCCCAGCGCCGATCACGATCAGGTCTCGATCAAAGCGGGTTGGCCGCTGCCAGCGGCGGCGCGACGCGCGTTGTGCTGCTGCGACCCTGAACCGCTGAGCCATCAAAGGAAGCACCTTCCTGGCAATGAGGGGAAACACCGCCAACACCACCAGCGACATCAGTAATGGCGGCGAAAGAATGTCACCGATCGAGGTGAGTGTCGCAAGCTGATGTCCTGCGTTCACATAAATCAGTGTGGCGGGCAGCATCCCGATCACACTGACCCAGTAAAACGTCCACGCGCGAAGCGGCGTCAGCGCGAGCAAAACATTCACCAGAAAAAACGGGAAAACCGGCATCACTCGCAGCGTGAATACATAAAAGCCACCATCGGCCTCTATGCCTCGAGCCACCGTTGCGAGCCGCGCCGCCAGTCTGTCACGAAGCGCCTGCCCTGCAATCAGCCGCACCACCGTGAACGACAGCAGCGCGCCAAGTGATGAGCCCAGGGCTACGAGCAAAGCTCCCAGACCAAGACCAAACAGTGCACCGCCCAACAGCGTCAGGATCAGCGCGCCTGGCAGTGCCAGCGCCGCGACGACCCAGTAAGCAACGATGAAGATCAAAGCCGACTGCAACGGTGCGCGGTACACCTGGTCTTCGAGTTCCGACCTTAACGACCGAAGTGATTCGGCATCGGTGCTGATGCCGCCGAGCAACCACCACCCCGCGGCGGCAAGCGAAGCGATCGTCAGAACAGACACCACCCGCTTGAGCATCGCGAGCGCCTAACCGATGACGCGCCGAAATCGCCCACGAGCCGCCTGGTCGGGCGAATGATTCGGCCCGAAAACCATTCGGTTCCAATACGATCGATGCGCGGCGCTTCCTTCGGGCCAGTCGGCCAGAAAGCTTGAGCGCCAGCGCGACTGCTCGAACCGGATCGGAACCGCCGCAATGTCAACGCCTTGCAGCGATGCCCGATACAGCGGGGTCTCGGCGCAGGTGTCGGCCCAACGCGGGCTTGCAATTCGAGTGAAGAGGCCCGATGGATCGCCTTGAAAATTGGCAAGCCCGGCAGCGCCGTTATTGATGATCGCGCAGTCATGGGGATAGTCGGGCGCAGTATCGGCCACCGCAAGGCAGGTATGGCTGCTTGCAATCAACGACACGCCAAGCGTGCGCATTCTCGCCACGAGCCCATCGCGCCATGAGGCATCGACCCGATCGGCCGCCAGCTCCCAGCCCGCCAGCGAGCGGTCATCCCCGTGCGTAATCGCAATTTCAAGGCCCTCGCAACAAGCGCGCGCCACCGGCGATAGCCGCCCCAGCCTTTGGTCAACGCCCAGGGCCCGAGCCGTTCGCTTCAGCTCGCGCAGGATTGCGTTGGACCGCTCAACGTCCTCATCGGATACCGAGTCTGGATAAGCGCAGCCACACCCCGCGTCATCGCCTTCGGCTGCGAGTTCGGTTTCAACGTTGCCACGCAATCGGATGAAGCGGCTGGTATCGCGTTCGATTGCCGCAAACGCCTGTTCGCTGCGGTCAAACCAGTGAAAGTCGCCATTGAGCACCAGCTGCTTTCTGGGAGCAGGCTCCCGGTCAAACAGTTCAATGAGCCGCGCGAGCGCCGCGCCGTTGCCGTACAGCCCGCCTGCCACGTACACCACATCAGCATGAACTTTGGGCGCGGCTGCGAACGCTGACGGTCCCAGGCCGTACGAAGGGGGGCACCAGCGCCCTGGCCGGGTCACGGGTGCCGTGGCGACTTCACTCATGACACCACGGCAGCGAGGGCCTGCGGTTCCGGCGCATCGAGCGCGCCACCGCATGAACTGCCCTGCCCCGCAGTACAGCCGTAGCAGTGGTCCCGCACCACAATCGAATTACCCTGGAGTTGGGCTGCGAGCGCATCACGCAGATGCAGCCGGCCCGCGCCGCTGACTCGAAGCGGCAGACCCAGCATCTGATTGAAATCGCAGTCATACAGATAGCCCTGCCAGTCGACGCTGACCAGGTCCCGACACATCACCGAATCAAGGTTGTCGTCTCGGTGCGCAGCGCGCAGCAGTCCCAAGTAGTCATTGAACTTGCCCTGGCTTGCCAGCATCGAGCCAAAACGTTGGATCGGCATGTTGGCAAGCGTCAGCAATCGGCTGAACACGACGCCATACCGTTCGCCCAGCATCTTGCGGTAGTCAGCCTCGAGCGCCTGTTGCGGCGGCGGTAGCGAGGGCCCTTGCGGGTTGAAGACCAGATCAAGCGGCAGCCCGTGCCCATAGCCCAATGAATTGAGCTGCCTGAGTCCGCGCAGGCTCGCT
>Ga0194118_10001187_pt1 | contig 38710 bp, 39 predicted proteins | sample TA2MahsurfametaG_2_FD_148662 | JGI IMG/M metagenome (GOLD analysis project Ga0194118, IMG submission 148662) | Freshwater microbial communities from Lake Tanganyika, Tanzania - TA2015013 Mahale N5 surface | ecosystem: Environmental > Aquatic > Freshwater > Lake | place: Tanzania: Lake...
AACATAACCCTTAGAAATGACAACGGCTCACAGTTCATTGCGGGAGTGGTAAGACAGTTTTTGAAAGAGAAAGACGTTAATCAGGAGTTTACCCATGTGGCTACTCCGGAAGAAAACGCTTACATCGAAGCCTTGCACAGCAATGTTCAACGAGAGGTTGTGGAGCGTTATGAGTTTGAATCGATTTACCATGCTCAGATGATTTTTAACCGGTATTACGAATGGTACAACAACCACAGAAAGCATGGAGCACTGGGAAGAAAATCACCAGAACAGTTCCTGCAGCAGATCAATCAAAAATCTATACCCTATAAAACTGAAAAATACACCGATATTGTCTCAAATTTTAAACCCGTTTTGTCCAAGAATTAAGGGGTCGATACATGAATCAAGATTTATTTAATCGAGTTTTAACTTCAAATTTATTAGGCAAGAATAAGGATCTAGTCCTACATGGTGGCGGGAATACTTCTGTTAAAGTAACTGAAAAAAATATTTTCGGTGACTTGGAGGACATCTTATATGTAAAAGGAAGTGGGTGGGATTTAGAGACTATAACAGAAGATGGTTTTTCACCTGTGAAATTATTTCCTTTAATTGAGCTTTCTAAACTAAATAAATTAACTGATTCACAGATGGTAAATGAGCTTTTAGTTAATATGACAAAAGCAAAAGCACCAACTCCATCAGTTGAAGCTATTTTACATGCTATAATACCTTTCAAATTTGTTGATCATACCCATGCAGATTCTTTTATTGCTATTAGTAATTCGAAAAATGGGGAACAGATAATTAATAAAATTTATGGAGACAAAGTAATAATAATTCCATACGTAATGCCTGGATTTGACCTTGCTAAACTTTGTGTAAGGTATTTAGAGAATGGAATAAAAGATGGAATTATAGGAATTCTTTTATTAAATCATGGTATTTTCTCATTTGGTGAAACTGCGCAAGAGTCATATAAAAGAATGTTAGAACTAGTTGAAATTTCTGATTCTTATTTAAGAGAAAATGTAACTCAAAACGCTGCTCAAAATATAACAAAACAATCAAATTTAGATATTGAACAAATTGCAATATTGAGAAACGAGGTTTCAAAAAAAACGGGAAAACCAATGTTATTGATGACAGATCAATCCGATTCAAGTATAAATTTTTGTTTGAGAGATGATATTTTAACTATTAGTCAATCTGGACCAGCTACACCTGATCATGTTATTAGAACTAAGAGGGTGCCAATGGTTGGAAGAGATATTGATTTATATTCAAAAGAATATGAAAACTATTTTAATCGAAATTCCAAAACTTTTAAAAAAGAGCTGAAAATATTAGACTCTGCTCCAAGGGTTATTTTAGATCACGAATTTGGTTTGTGTACTATAGGAAAAAATGTGAAAGAAGCATTAATAGTAAAAGACATTTATACTCATACGATTAAAATTATAAAACAAGCAACAGAACTAGGGGGGTATATAGCCTTGCCTGAAAAAGATATTTTTGATGTTGAATATTGGGAGTTAGAGCAAGCAAAATTAAAAAATGATAAAAACGATCCAATGCTTTTAGGTCAAGTTGTAGTTGTGACTGGGGCAGCTTCAGGTATCGGGAAAGCTACAGTTGAATCATTATTAAAAAACGGAGCAACGGTAGTAGGCTTAGATGTAAATGAAAACACATCTTTAAATAAAAATATAAATTATTTCGGTATAGTTTGTGATTTAACTAATGAACAAAGTGTCAAAGAATCAATTTATAATATTACTGTGAAGTTTGGTGGAATAGACATTTTAATTTTAAATGCAGGCGTATTTCCCGAAAGTGAAAGAGTTGCTGATATTAACTTTTCAAATTGGGAAAAAGTTTTCAATGTTAATTTAAATGCGAATTTATTTATTTTAAAATATTCCTTCCCAATATTAAAACATGCTGTTCAAAATGGTGGAAATATTGTAGTTGTAGGATCAAAAAATGTTTCTGCGCCTGGACCAGGAGCGGCAGCATATAGTGCTTCGAAAACAGCTCTAAATCAGCTTGCAAGGGTTGCTTCTTTAGAATGGGCTTCTTTTCGAATTAGAGTAAATATTATTCATCCTAACGCAGTTTTTGATACTGGAATTTGGTCTGAAGAAATTATAAATAAAAGAGCCGAGAATTATGATTTAAGTGTCGAAGACTATAAGAAAAATAATTTGTTAAAAATAGAAATTAAAAGTAAAGATGTTGCTGAACTGATAGTACAAATGTGTGGCCCAAGTTTTTATAAAACAACAGGCGCTCAAGTCACTATTGATGGTGGTAATGAAAGAGTAATATGAAAAAGAAAGATAAAATTTTAGGAATCATTGGTGGCAGTGGCCTTTATGACATTGAAGGTTTAAAAAACAAAACATGGGTAAAAGTAAAATCGGTTTTTGGCAATCCTTCTGATGAAATATTGTTTTCAGAATTAGATGGCCTTGAGATTCGATTTTTACCAAGACATGGACGCGGCCATGTCTTGACCCCCTCAGAGATAAATTATAAAGCAAATATTGAAGCATTTAAAAACATCGGCGTTACCGAAATAATTTCAATTAGTGCGGTTGGATCACTAAGAAAGGATTTCGTTCCAGGTGATTTTGTTTTGGTAGATCAGTTTGTAGATAGAACTCATTCTAGAGAAAGTACATTTTTTCAAACTGGATTAGTTGCACATGTTTCAATGGCTCATCCTGTTTGCGGCAGAAATGGAATCCATATTTTACAAGCTGCTAAGAATCAAAATATTAAAATCCATAATAATGGAACTTATTTGGTAATGGAAGGTCCACAATTTTCTACGAAAGCCGAGTCTGAGTTATATAGAAAGTGGGGGTGTGATATTATTGGAATGACTAATATGCCTGAAGCAAAATTAGCAAGAGAAGCTGAAATTTGTTATACATCAGTGGCTATGGTTACAGATTTTGATTGTTGGCATCCCAATCATGATAATGTCACAGTCGATGCAATAATTAAAGTTTTGACAGAAAATGCTGAAAACGCAAAAAAATTAATAAAAAATTTTGTGCCAATTTTATTGAATGATAATAATTCTAAAAGCTGTTCATGTAAAAAATCATTGGATACAGCAATAATTACTAGCCCTGAAAAAAGAAGCAAGGAAGTAATTAATAAATTAAACTCAATACTTAGTAGATTAAATAATAATTTAAATTAATATGGATTTTAAATCAATTATCAGGGACATAAATGATTATCCCAAAAAAGGAATTGTCTTTAAAGATATAACGACATTATTAAAAGACCCCAAAGCTTTTCAAGATGTAATAAATGTTTTTTATGATAAATTAAAAAATCAAAAGATAGATAAAATAATAGGAATTGAATCACGAGGATTTATTTTCGGTGCCCCACTCGCTTATAAATTAAGTGTTGGATTCGTTCCAATTAGAAAAAAGGGAAAATTGCCTGGAGAAACATTTTTTGCTAATTATGATCTAGAATATGGAACCGATCAAATTGAGATTCACATAGATGCTTTAAAAAAGGGGGAAAAGGTGATTTTAATCGATGATTTAATAGCAACTGGCGGTACTGCTTTAGCTGCAATAGGGCTAATCAATAAAATGGATGCTGAGATTGTTGAGAATCTTTTTTTGATAGATTTGATGTTTTTAGGTGGGTCTGAAAGCATTAAAAAATTAGGTCATAAAGTATTTTCAATATGTAATTATGAAAATGAATAAATGTAATATTCAAACAATGAGGTGGGTAGATGGAAAATTTGAAATGATAGATCAAAGAATTCTACCGAATAAATTTGAATATATAGAATACGATTCTGCTGAGTCAGTTGCTGAAGCTATAAGAACCATGGTAGTAAGAGGTGCTCCAGCTATTGGTTGTGCTGCAGCATTTGGAATTGCACTTGAGGCTTTAAAATTGAATAAAGAACGAAATAGTGATTATATAAAAAAATTTGAAAACGCATTTAAAGTACTTGCAGAAAGTAGGCCAACGGCGGTTAACTTGTACTGGGCTTTGGATAAGATGCAGAGATTATTGAATGAAAATATTAGTTTAAGTTTAGAAAAGATTTCCCAAAAATTATTGGTAGAAGCTATTGATATTATGGAAGGGGATATTAATATTAATAAGCAAATGGGTGCATACGGTGCTGAACTCATTAAAGATGGAGATACTGTTTTAACCCATTGCAATGCTGGTGCTTTAGCAACAGCTGGTCACGGTACGGCATTAGGTGTAATAAGATCTGCTGTTCAACAAGGGAAGAAAATTAATGTAGTTGCAGATGAAACTAGACCATTTTTACAAGGAGCAAGATTAACGTCTTGGGAATTAATTCAAGATAATATACCAGTAACATTGATTACAGATAACATGTCTGGCTATTTAATGTCTAAAGGTGAAATCAATGCAATAATAGTTGGTACTGATAGGGTTGCAGCAAATGGTGATGTTGCAAATAAAATTGGAACATATATGGTCGCTGTATTAGCGAAGAGGCATAATATTCCTTTTTATGTTGCTTGTCCAATTTCAACAATTGATTTGAATTGTGCAAATGGTGCTGCAATACCAATTGAAGAAAGAGAAAGTAATGAAGTAACTGGTTTTAGAGAAAATCAATGGGCTGCAAAGGGAGTAAAAGTTAGAAACCCCTCATTTGATGTCACTCCCTCAGAATTAGTTACTGCAATTATAACCGAAAAAGGGATAATCTATAAACCCAATTGTATTAATTTAACTAAAATAATTAATTCTTAAAAATGGATAACAACATTTTAGTTACAGGCAGATTTAATATATTACATCCAGGCCATATTCGTTTATTAAAATTTGCTAAAGAACTAGGGGGTAAATTATTTGTTGGAGTTGAGAGTGATATCAAAGCCGGTATCCATGCATATGTTAACGAAAATCTTAGAATTGATAGTTTAAAAAGTAATAATTGGGTTGATGAATGTTTTATATATAATGAATCTATCGAAACAATAATAAACAAGTATAATATCAATATAGTAGTTAAAGGAAAAGAACATGAGAATAAATATAATGAGGAGTTTGTTCTAATGAAAAATAAAGGTGGAAAATTAATTTTTAGTTCAGGTGAAAGTATTTTTTCATCCGTAGATTTAATAACAAAGGAATTTAATGAATTAAATTCGAATACGATAAAAATACCATTTGATTATTTAGAAAGACATAACATTACTTTCGAAAAATTAAGAAAAATAGTATCTAAATTTTCAAAAGCTAGAGTTTGCGTAATTGGTGATTTGATAATGGATGAATATATAACTTGTCAAGCACTTGGAATGTCACAAGAAGATCCTACAATTGTAGTTACTCCAATTCACACAACAACTTTTGTAGGTGGCGCAGGTATTGTTGCTGCACATGCTTGTGGTTTAGGAGCTCAAGTTGAATTATTTACAGTTGTAGGAAAGGATGAAGTTAAAGATTTAGCATATAATAAACTTAATGATTTTAAAGTAGTATCAAATTTTTTTGTTGATGATAGTAGACCAACAACTTTAAAACAAAGATTTAGGAGTAAAGGTAAGACTTTATTAAGAGTAAGTCATTTACATCAGGGGCCAATTTCAAGAGAATTACAAAAAAAAATAATAAATAAATTAGAATCAAAATTACAAAACTTTGATCTTTTTGTTTTCTCTGACTTCAATTATGGCTTTTTACCACAGGAATTTGTAGATGAAATACTAATACTAATTAAGAATAAAAACCCTAAAATTATGTTAGTTGCAGATAGTCAGTCTTCATCTCAAATTGGTGATATTAGTAGATTTAAAAATATGCATTTGATCACACCAACAGAACATGAAGCTAGAATTAGCACAAAAAATTACGAAGCTGGTTTGGTGGTTTTATCTGAAAAAATTAAAAGTCAATCAAAGGCAATGAATGTTTTACTAAAACTGGGTGAGGAGGGCTTATTAATTCATTCAGATAATGGAACTTTTATAACTGATAGACTTGTAGCGCTCAATTCATCTCCAAAGGATGTTTCTGGAGCAGGCGACTCATTGCTTATTACATCAGCATTGGCATTAGTATGCGAAGCAACTATTTGGGATGCAGCTTTTCTTGGATCATTAGCTGCGAGTATACAAGTAGGTAGAGTTGGCAATACGCCATTAACAAACTTAGAATTAGAAAAAAATCTAAAATAAATTGAAAGCAATTTTATTAGCTGCAGGTTTTGGAACGAGGCTAAGGCCATTGACTAACAAAATTCCCAAATGTTTGGTCCCAATAAAGGGAAAACCATTACTAGAAATTTGGTTAGAAAAATTATTTTATGCAGGAATTAATAGTATTTTAATAAATACCCATTACTTAGCAGAACAGGTTGTTGAATTTGTTGAAAATAGTAAATATAGAGATAATTGTATACTAAAATTTGAAAATCAATTACTTGGTACATTTGGGACATTATTAAATAATATTGAATTTATTGAGGATAATGATTGTCTTTTCATACATGCAGATAATTATTGTATTGAAGATTTAAATAATTTAATATTTGCACATGAGCACCGACCTAAATATTGTTTAATGACAATGATGACTTTTCGAACAGATACACCTAGTTCTTGCGGAATAGTTGAGATTAATAAACATAATGTAGTTATTGATTTTCATGAAAAAATTTCATCGCCACCGGGAAATCTAGCAAATGGGGCAATTTATATATTGTCTTCAAAATTAATTAAAATTTTTAAAAAAGATTATAAATTGGCTACAGATTTTAGCACCGAAGTAATACCCACTTTGTTAGGTGGTATTTATGTGTATGAAACAAAAAATATTTTCATAGATATTGGTACACTGGAAAAATATGATATTGCCAATTCGATTTAAAAATAATATCACCAGCATAAAATTGAATAACTTAATACCTTTAATAATTACAAATAAATAACTTTGAAAAATAAAATAAAAATAATTTTAAATATATGTAGGCCCGAATATATAATTGTACTACCAATTTTAATTATTATTAGGTTTATTCGACCTTTTATTTTAATCCGTATTGGAGCTTTAATTAGTTCTAGAATTGGACATTTAGCAGCAAATACTGAATTATATTTATGTGAGCTGAATGAAGGAATAAATAAACCGAAAAATTTATTTTTTGATATTTTTTATACAGATTATACTCCAGTTTGTAATACCTATTTATTAAAAATGTGGGAAAGAGTAATAAATATATGGCCATCTTTAATTATCAAACCTTTATATAAATTAAATCAAATCATCCCTGGAGGGAAAATGCATCAAATTATAAATACACAACATGATAGAGATGTAAATAATTTGTTAGATAAATATCCTAGTTTTTTAAAATTTACTGAAGAAGAAGAAATATTTGGTTTACAAGAATTAAAAAATTTCGGACTTACGGAAAAAGACAAATTCGTTTGTTTATTAGTCAGAGATTCTGCTTATCTGCCAAATTTATCATACCATAATTATAGAGACTGTACGATAAATAATTATTTATTAGCTTGCGATGAATTAACAAAGAGGGGTTATTATGTTTTTAGAATGGGAGTAAAGGTTCAAAATAAATTAATAACTAAAAACGAGATGATAATAGATTATGCTACAAATGGTATGAGGACTGAATTTATGGATATTTATCTTGGGGCTAAATGTGATTTTTGTATATCTACTTCTTCAGGTTGGGATGCAATACCATTAATTTTTAGAAAACCAATTGTTTATGCCCCTATTGTACCACTCGGATATTTTTTTACATTTAGTAATAATTTTATTGCAATTACAAAGCATCATATTGATATTAAAGAAAACAAGGAGTTAACTTTGTCTGAAATCTTTGATAAAAATGTTGGATTTTGTGGTTCCACCGAAGACTACATTAAAAACGGAATTAAGTTAGTTGAAAATACTCCCGAAGAGATTAGAGATGTGGTTATTGAATATTATGACAAAAGTAATAATTTGTGGAATTTTATGATTGAAGACGATCAATTACAAAAATATTTTTGGAATCAATTTCCCAAAAATTCATTTGATAACAATGGAATTCCATTACATGGTGGGATTAGATCTAGTTTCAGCACAATTTATTTAAGGCAAAATAAAAAATGGCTAAACTATATTGCATAAAATCTCAATGAACACATTGTAAGTCCCCCTATTTCAATGGCAGTTTAGAAGTTAAGCGAAAATCTTACTTTTGAACCATTAAAATGAAAAAAACACTGTTCACGGAGGCACATATTATAGCCGCCTTAAAAAATAAGAGTCAGGTATTCCAGCCAAAGAGATTTCCAGGGAATATGCTATTTCAGAAGTCAGATTTTACAACTGGAAGTCCAAGTACGTAGGAATGGAGGCTTCTGATGTCCGAAGACTTAAAGACCTCGACGAAGAAAACTCCCGTTTAAAACGCATGTTTCGGAACTCAGCATGGATCATGCCATCTTAAAAGATGTGATCTCAAAAAAAGGCTGGGGCCCTGCAAACAAAGGGAACTGACAGAATCGATAGTTAAGGAGTATGATATTTCTGTTAGCAGGGCCTGTAAGCTGACTTCTTTGCCTCGAACAATGTATTACTACAAGTCTCAAAAAGATGATACAGAAGTAATCGAAGCATTGCGGGATTTGGCTTTTAAACATCCTACATATGGTTTTCGTAAACTGTTTGCATATATCAGAAGATCTGGTAAACACTGGAAACATATAAGGATTTATCGAGTGTATAAGCTCTTGAAGCTGAACCGAAGACGCAAAGGAAAACGCAGACTTCCTTCGAGAGTTAAACAGACGTTGGTAAAACAAGAGCTGATCAATAAAAGCTGGAGTATGGATTTCATGAGTGATAGCATGGTTGGTGGACGTAGATTCAAAACCTTCAACTTGATTGATGACTGTACACGAGAAGTCCTGGCTATAGAAATCGACACATCCTTATCATCAAAACGTATCATTAGAACTCTAGAGAGGGTAATCCTTGATAGAGGTAAACCAAATATCATTCGTACAGACAATGGACCAGAGTTCACTTCAAAAGACCTTGAACTTTGGGCAAGAGATAATGAGATTCAGATTCAATTTATCCAGCCTGGAAGACCTATGCAAAATGGATACATCGAACAATTCAATAGAATCTATCGAGAGTCTATTCTTGATGCATATCTGTTCTTCGAACTTGAACAAGTCAGAATATTGACTGATGAATGGATGGATGAATACAACAACAGAAGACCTCATGAGTCACTTGGAAATCTGACACCGAATGAATGGAAAATGAAACAACTAAGACCAGAATTATCAACTTTTAACCTGTAGGAGAAACGGGGTACTTACATAGTGACTTAATTGATTTTACAATTCTGTCCACCCATTTAGGGGTTCAATACAAATTCTAATCTCATTAAAACAATAATTTTTTAGATATATGGGAAAAAAAAGTAGTATTATTATAATTTTCAGGGAATTTATTTCAAAATTTCCTAAACATTTTTCTTTACTCTTTATTTTATTATTAATAGAAGGAATATCTGCAGCCTTATCAATTGTTACGGTAATTCCTATAGCCGATTATATCATTGATCCAGCATTAAATCATCCTTCTAAAATAACTAGTTTTATAATTTACGTATTAAAATACATTAAATACAAGCCTAGCTTTTTTGTATTTGGAACACTTTTTTTTATCACTAACTTTTTAAAAGGTTTTCTTGAAGTGTCAATTAGATATGCCATTTTAAAAATTAAATATAAAGTAGTTAGGACTTTATTTGGCGAAGCTTTAGTCAAATTTTTTAAAGCGAAATGGGGTTTTTTTAGTGGTGCTGAACAAGGAAAAATTTTGAATACTTTAAATAATGAACTAAATACAATAGGAGATACACTAGGACACATAGCTACTTTATTTGCACAAATAGTTCAACTGTGTATTTATTTAGCTGTGCCAATCTTACTAAATCCAAAACTTACAATAACAGCAATTTCCTTGGCTCTACTTTTTGGTTCACCTTTATTATTTCTAAATAAAATTAGTTATAGATTAGGGAAAAAAAATACCGAAACCGCTAATGAAGCACTTGGAATTTTAACTGAAATTATGAGTAGTGCAAGACTTATATTAGGGTATGGAAATCAACTAAAATCAAAGGATAGATTTATAACTGCATTTGACAATCACACTAGTGTTACTTTAAAATCACAAGTATTATCTACTGCTATACCTAAGTTTTTTACTCCAATGGGTATGATGGCAGTTTTAATATCAATCGGAATTGCTATAAGTGAAAATGTTAATATTTCTGAAATGGCTGCAATTTTATGGAGTTTAATTGGCGCTATTCCCATATTGTCTTCAATTTTACAAGGCAATATTAGCATTAGAAATTTTATTCCAAGTTATGAACAACTTATAGAGTTGCAAAAAAAAGCAACTGAGTTAGAAGAAGTTGATGGAACTATAGTTTTTGAGGAACTTAGCAATTCCATTGAATTTAGAAATGTTAATTTTACATATCCAGAAAGAATCAGTACTTTAAAAAATATTAACATTTTATTATTAAAAGGACAAATGACCGCTCTAATTGGGGAATCTGGTTCTGGAAAATCAACGATAACTGATTTGGTTTTGGGATTACAAACACCAGATACTGGTCAGATTTATTTAGACAATATTGAATATAGTTCTTGGAATAAAAACAGCTTTAGATCTAAGATAGGATATGTACCTCAAGATCCTCAACTATTTAATACTACTATCAGGGAAAATTTATTATGGGCTTGTAGTACATTAAATGAAAATGAGATTTGGAATTCACTAGAATTAGCAAATGCTGCTAACTTTGTAAAACAACTACCACAAGGATTAGATACAATTGTCGGAGACAGAGGTATCAGACTTTCTGGTGGTCAAAGACAAAGAATTGCTTTAGCAAGAGCCTTAAGTAGACAACCAGAATTGATAATATTAGATGAAGCAACTAGTTCTTTAGATACTGAATCAGAAAAATTAATTCAAGATTCACTTGAAAAAATTAATAAAAAAACTACAATTTTAGTTGTTGCCCATAGACTATCAACAATAAAAAACGCAGATATGGTTTATATATTAAATACCGGAATTATTGTTGAAAAAGGATCTTATAAAGACTTGAGTTTGAAAATTGGAAGTAAATTAAATACTATGCTAATTAATCAAAACGAGTTAATTAATAAAAATTAATTTATGAAGGTATTAATTACAGGCGCTGACGGATTTATAGGTTCACATCTTACAGAAGCTTTAGTTGAAGCTGGTTATGATGTAAGAGCGTTTGTTTATTATAATTCATTCAATTCATATGGATGGTTAGATACCACATCAAAGGAGATAAAAAAAAAATTGAGTTTTTCCAAGGTGATGTAAGAGATCCTAATGGTGTTAGAGCGGCAATGAAGGAAATAGATATAGTATTTCATCTAGCGGCATTAATTGCAATACCATTTAGCTATCATTCCCCAGATTCATATATTGATACAAATGTAAAGGGAACTTTGAATATTATTCAGGCCGCTAGAGAACATGGGGTTAAAAGGATACTTGTAACATCTACATCAGAAGTTTATGGTACTGCACAATTTGTTCCAATTACCGAGCTGCATCCAAAACAGCCACAATCCCCTTATTCTGCTTCAAAGATTGGTGCAGATGCTATAGCTGACTCCTTTTATAGATCCTTTGAATTACCAATAATAATAGTCAGGCCATTTAATACTTTTGGTCCTCGACAATCAGCTAGAGCAGTAATACCTACTATTATTTCTCAATTATTAAACGGTTCTCAAGAAATTAAACTTGGCGATACTACTCCAACTAGAGATTTGTTATATGTAAAGGATACAGTAAATGGTTTTATAAAAATTGCTCAATGTGATGAATTAATTGGCCATGAAGTAAACATAGCAACTCAGAGTGAAATTTCTGTAGGTGATTTAGCTCAACACTTAATTGACATCATTAATCCAAATGCAAAAATCATAGCAGATTCCTTTAGATTACGTCCAGAAAAATCAGAGGTGTTTAGACTTTTAGGCTCGAATGAGAAACTTAAGTCTTTTACAGGATGGAGTCAAAAATTTACACTTGAAAATGGTTTGAAATTACATGGCATTATTAATGCTAGATTTGGTACTAAATTTTTACGTCAAAACAAAAATTGGGTAGAATAAAAAAATTAAAATTATTTATTTACCAATTATTCTTAACAAATAAAATAAATAAAATGAAAAATATTCTTTTAATCGGAGGTGCAGGGTATGTAGGTACAGTAATAACTTCACATTTTTTAAAATTAGGTTTTAAAGTTAAAGTATTGGATAACTTTGTATATAACAATCAGGAATCGATACAATCATATTTAGGAGATGAAAATTACGAATTTGTATTTGGAGATCTTGGAGATAAAAGTGTTTTAAAAAAAGCAACAAATGGTATTGAAAATGTTGTGATATTGGGGGGACTAGTTGGGGACCCTATAACAAAAAAATATCCAGACGCATCAAATAAGATTAATGAAAGCGGAGTTCAGTCATGTGTTGATTTTTTTGACAATAAGAACATAAAAAAATTGATTTTAATATCAACTTGTTCAAATTATGGATTAATAAAAGAAGATGAACTTGCCGATGAAAACTTTGAATTAAATCCTCTTTCTTTATATGCAAAAGCAAAAGTGGCTGCTGAATTACATTTAATGTCTAAGAAAGGAAATGTAGGTTATACAGGCACGGTACTTCGTTTTGCTACGGCATTTGGTCTTTCACCAAGAATGCGTTTTGATCTCAGTGTAAGTGAGTTTGTTAGAGATCTATATTTTGGAGAGGAATTATTAGTTTTTGATGAACATACTTGGCGCCCTTATTGTCATGTAAGAGATTTCGCTAGACTAATAGAAAAAGTAATTAATGCTGACAATGATAAAGTAAATTTTGCAGTATTTAATGCAGGAGGTGAAGTTAATAATTTAACTAAAAAAATGATTGTTAATGCTATAGTAACTCAAATTCCTGATGCAAAAATCAAATATGGTTCCAATGGCAGCGACCCCAGAAATTATAAAGTTTCCTTTAAAAAGGTAAAAAATGTATTGGGGTTCGAACCTAAATATACAGTTCAGCATGGAATTGCGGAATTAATCAATGCATTGAAATTGGGTATATACAGTGATTCAATGACGAACAAAAATAAATATGGTAATTACGTAATAAAGTATTAATGTACAATCAGATAATTTCTTTTTTCAAGGATAGATTTGCGACCAACGAATTTATTCCACTGCATGCACCAGTATTCAAGGGAAATGAGAAAAAGTACTTGTTAGATACGATTGATACAACTTTTGTTTCATCTGTTGGCGCCTATGTAGATATGTCTGAAAAACTCATGGTTGAAATAAGTAAGACCAAAAAGGCGGTAGCTGTTGTCAATGGTACTGCAGGCTTACAGATTGCTTTACAATTAGTCGGAGTAAAGACAGGGGACGAAGTAATTACTCAGGCTCTCACTTTTATTGCAACAGCCAATGCTATTCACTATTCAGGTGCAGAACCAATTTTTTTGGATGTTGATTATAAAACCATGGGACTTTCAGAAATGGCACTGATTGAATTTTTGGAAGAGTATGGCGATAAAAGAGAGGATGGAACATACAACAGGAAAACTGGAAAGAAAATAGCAGCTTGTGTTCCTATGCACACATTTGGTTTCCCTGCGAATATGGATGAGTTAATGAAAGTATGTGCTGAATGGAATATACCCGTGGTTGAAGATGCTGCAGAATCATTAGGCAGTACTTACAAGGGAAAACCCACTGGCTCTTTTGGGAAATTGGGGGTGTTTTCATTCAATGGTAATAAAATTGTTACATGCGGCGGCGGTGGTATGATGGTAACTCATGATGAAGAACTAGGTAAAATGGGTAAACACCTAACTACCACAGCCAAGGTTCCACATCCCTATGAATATGTACACGATCAATTAGGTTATAATTACAGAATGCCAAACCTGAATGCCTCACTGATTTGTGCACAATTGGAACAACTTGATGTTTTTCTTGCTAATAAGCGTGAACTGGCCAATGACTATGTCGCATTTTTTTCTGGTAAAAGTATTAAATTCAGAAAAGAACCTGAGAATACTTCGGCTAACTATTGGCTGATGTGTGTTGAATTGGATAATTTAGAAGAACGCAATGCATTTTTGGAAGAAACAAATAGATCTAATGTAATGACTCGCCCCATATGGCAACTGATGTACAGATTGCCTATGTACATGCATTGTTTTAGAGATGCTCAAAAGAATGCCGAATATCTGGAAGAGAGAATTGTAAATATTCCCAGCAGTGTCAGACTCTAAACAAGTTTTTATATTTGGTTATTCTGGTCATTCTTATGTGATTTTAGATTCACTATTAGATGCAGGTTACCAAATATCAGGATACTTTGATTGTTCAAAAGCCTCAAAGAATCCTTTCAATCTGGAATATTTAGGGTTTGAAGGCAAAGAAAATGTCAGTGATATTGTACGACAAAATTTTGTATTTCCAACAATTGGGGAGAATTCAATCAGAAAAAAATTGATTGATTTATTTGAGAGGAATCATCTGAAACAATTTGTTGCAGTTGACCCAAGTGCTAATGTTTCTGGTTCGGTAAAAATAGGTGTTTCATCCTATATTGGTAAAAATGCTTGTGTTAATGCCCTATCTGCAATTGGTAAAGGGGCAATTATCAATACAAGTTGTGTTGTTGAACATGAATGTGAAATTGGAGATTATTCACATATTGGTCCGGGAAGCATCTTATGTGGCAATGTTAAGATTGGCAGCAATGCATTTATTGGTGCTAACAGTGTGGTTAAACAGAACATTTCTATAGGGCCAGATATTTTAATCGGAGCAGGAAGTACCGTGGTAAAGTCAATTGATTCGGGTACTGTTTATTTTGGAAATCCTGCAAAAAGTAAATAATGATGAACCGTGTTTTAATTATTGCCGAAGCAGGTGTAAATCACAATGGTGATTTGAATAAAGCTATGCAACTCATTGATGCCGCAGCAACAGCGGGTGTTGATTATGTGAAGTTTCAGACGTTTAAGGCCGAACATCTTGTCTCAAAAGTTGCCAAGAAAGCGCAATATCAAACTGCTAGTATGCCTAATGATTGTAATGAAGACCAGTTTTCAATGTTGAAAAGGTTAGAGTTGTCAGAACAAGATCATTATATACTGATTGACTATTGTAAGCAAAAGAAAGTTAACTTTTTGTCAACAGCATTTGATCCGGAGAGTTTAGCATTTCTAGATAAACTCAATTTAGATTTTGTTAAAGTACCATCCGGCGAAATAACCAACTTACCATACCTGAGAAAAATAGCAACTTTAGGAAAGAAAATTCTCGTTTCAACAGGGATGGCTACCATGGATGAAATTGGCCAAACACTGGAAGTGCTGAAGAATGCAGGTGTTAGTTCTGATGACCTGATAGTATTGCATTGCAATACAGAATATCCTACTCCCTTTGAAGATGCTAATTTACGGGCAATGCAGCATATCAAAGATGTTTATTCTTGTGAAGTTGGTTATTCAGATCATACTCCTGGAATTGAAGCGTCTGTGGCAGCAGTAGCATTAGGTGCTATTTTAATAGAGAAACACTTTACCTTAGATAGAAACTTACCCGGTCCAGATCATAAAGCCTCACTTGAGCCTTTTGAGTTAAATGCTCTGGTAAGTGCAATTAGAAATATTGAGAAAGGATTGGGAAATGGAGTTAAATCACCATCTTCTTCTGAAATTAGAAACATGGTCATCGTTAGGAAAAGTATTCATCTATCCAGAAACATGAAGAAAGGGGAGGTAATTAAGGAAGAAGATTTGGAAATGAAAAGACCAGGAGATGGTATTTCACCTATGTTAATGGAAGGAGTGATCGGTAAAGTGATATTATCAGATTTACCGCGGGAACATAAATTAATGTTTACAGATTTATCCGCTTGAGGATTGGTATATTAACAAGCTCTAGAGCTGATTTCAGTATTTACCTTCCTTTGCTAAGGGAGATGAACAGTTCTGGTTATTTAACTCCTGAGTTAATTGTATTTGGTACGCACTTATCTGAAAAACATGGATATACCTTAAGTCAAATTGAAAAAGAAGGATTTAAAGCGTCATTTTGCATTGAAGATACAGTGCCTGATAATGATACGCCTCAAAGTATTTCAATTTGTATTGGTAATGTTGTAAAGAGATTTGCAGATTTCTGGAACTGTGAAAAATTTGATATCGTATTTGCATTAGGCGACAGGTTTGAAATGTTTGCAGCATGTATTGCAGGGGTTCCTTTTGGACTTAGAATTGCACACATTCACGGAGGGGAAAAAACAGAAGGTGCTATAGATGATGCTCTGAGACACAGTATCACGCATATGTCGAAATTTCATTTTACTGCTACTGAATTATATAAGGAAAGAGTTGTAAGACTTAAAGAAAGTGATCAAAATGTATTTAATGTTGGTGCTTTAAGCATGGATAATTTATCTACATTATCACTTTATACAATTGAAGAAATGTATGCCAAATTTGGAATTGATTTGACGATTCCAACCATTTTAGTGACTTTTCATCCTGAAACCAGCTCATTTAATAAAAACAAAGAGTATATTGATATAATACTAAATACACTGGAAAAATTAAATGATTTCCAAATAGTAATAACTATGCCCAATTCTGATACAATGGGAAATATGATCAGAAGTCATATTGAAAATTTTTCTAATAAATTGAGACACCCTAAACTGGTTCTGATTGAGTCATTTGGCACACTGGGATATTATTCATGCATGAAGTATTGTAAGTTAATGTTGGGAAATACAAGTAGTGGTTTTGGCGAAGCATCTTATTTTCCAAAACCTGTAATAAATTTAGGAAGACGTCAAGAAGGACGTATTCTTACTCCGAATATTTTTCAAACAGAGATTAAAGAACAGGATATCCTCAATTCGATTCATAAAGCAGTAAATTATAAACCTGAAAATAGCAATGTGGCAGTGTATGGTAGTGGTGGAGCAGCAAAAAAAATTATTGAGATTTTAACCCATTTCAGGAATGGATTATAAAAATAATATTATTGCTGCAAATGCCAAAGCAGAGGAAGCTTTGCTTACTCTGAATAAACTTGGTGAAGATTTGACCTTGTTTGTTGTAGATGAAAAAGGTATATTGTTAGGAACACTTACTGACGGAGATATCCGGAGAGGTTTTTTGAAAGATCTAAGTATTCATAATACTGTTCTTGATTTCATGAACCCAACATTTAAGTATGTAAAGAAGGGTAAATTTACGTTAAACGATATTAAAGGTTTCAGGCAAAAAGGGATTAAACTTCTTCCAGTACTGGATCATGACGGCAGTATTCTGAGCGTATATAATTTTTCAAGATTAAGGTCTGTATTACCATTAGATGCTGTTATTATGGCGGGAGGTGAAGGCCAACGACTCAGACCATTAACTGAAATGACGCCTAAACCACTTCTGAAAGTTGGTAATAAACCAATAATAGAGCATTTGATAGACAGGTTGATTGAAATCGGAATCAGCCATATTTATATTACTTTGAATTATTTGGGACAACAAATAATCGATTATTTTGGTGATGGATCTTCCAAAGGGGTATCCATTAAATATATCCAAGAAAATGAGAAGCTGGGAACTGCAGGTGCATTGGGTCTTATCAAAGAGTTTCACAATAAATCTATATTGCTTCTTAATTCTGATATTCTTACCAATATTGATTTTGAAGATTTCTACAATAATTACATTGAATCGGGGGCAGATTTAATGGTGGCCAGTATACCCTATAAAGTCAATATCCCTTATGCAATTTTTGAAACAGATGAAAGGAAAGTTCTTTCATTAAAAGAAAAGCCAGTATTAACGTATTATTCAAACGGGGGCATTTATATAATGAATTCTTTGGCTTATTCTTTAGTGCCGAAAAATCAATATTATAATGCTACGGATTTGATGGAAAATCTTATTCAAAAAGGCAAAACAGTTTCTACATATCCTGTGATAGATTATTGGCTTGATATTGGGAGGATGAGTGATTTTCAAAAAGCTCAGGAAGATATTAAACACTTAAAATTTAAATGAGAATATTAGTAACTCTGTGTGCAAGGGGAGGCTCAAAAGGGGTACCTGGAAAGAATATAAAACTACTTGCTGGTAAACCTTTGATAGCATACAGCATTGAGAAAGCGATGCAACTCAAAGGTTTGTACACAGATACAGATATTGCACTCTCTACAGATAATGATGCTATCAAACACGAATGTGCCAGATTTGGGCTGTATACTACTTATACTCGCCCTGAATATTTATCTGGTGATAAAGCAGGTAAAGTAGAAACAATTCAACATTTGCTTGAGTTTGAAGAGAAACAGAAAAAAATCAGATATGATCTGGTTTTAGACTTGGATGTTTCTGCCCCTTTAAGGAGTATTGAAGATTTATCCAGAGCAATTCAAGTGATAGAAGATGATCCGGAAGCGTTGAATCTATTTTCTGTTTCGGTACCACATAAGAATCCATATTTCAACATGGTTGAGAAGAAAGAAAATGGTTATTTCTCTTTAGTAAAAATACCCGACTCTAAGTTTATGACTCGTCAAAGTGCACCTCAGGTTTATGATATTAATGCTTCATTTTATATTTACAGGCGAGCATTCTTTGATGATGGTTATAAATCTGTTATAACATCAAAAGCCCAGATTTATGATTGTAAGCACCTCTCTTTTGATATAGATAAACCGCTAGATTTTGAGATTATGGAATATCTGATTATTAACAACAAACTGGATTTTACACTTTGAAAATATTATTGATTGGGCTCGGGTCAATTGCGGCAAAGCATATTCAGGTTATTAAAAAGATACAACCTGAAGCAAGTTTATTTGCAATAAGAAGTGGAGGTAAAAGGGGAAATGATTTTGGTATAACAGAGATTGATAATTTTGACCTTATAAATTTTACGCCAAATTTTGTAATAATTTCAAATCCAACACACCTACACTATAAAACATTAGAAATATTATACAGCAAAGGTTGGCCTTTATTTATTGAAAAACCTTTGTTTCATCAAATTATTGGTGCAGATGAGTTGGTTGATAAAGTTATAGCATCTGGAGTTTTAAGTTATGTAGCTTGTAATTTAAGATTTCATCCGGCTCTTATTTTTGTTAAGAATTATCTTGACTTGAATAAACCAAGGGTAAATGAAGTGAATGTGTATTGTGGTTCATATTTGCCAGACTGGAGACCGGGAAAGGAATTTAGACAAATATACAGTGCAATAAAAGAACAAGGTGGTGGAGTACATCTAGATCTGATACATGAAATTGACTATATTTATTGGTTATTCGGAGCTCCAGAAGTTGTCCGTTCATCACTTAGTTCAAAATCAACTTTAAATATTTCTGCTATAGACTATGCTGATTATTTGCTAGAGTACGCAGAATTTAATGCAGGAATCAGATTAAATTATTTCAGAAGAGATCCTAAGCGTACACTAGAGATTGTAACAGAAAGTGCCACTCTAATGGTTGATATTATAAAGGGTACTGTGTCAAATTCAGGTGGTGAGGTATTATTTGAAAAGCCAGTTGACGTAATGGAAATATATGAAATGCAGATGAAGTATTTTATGGATTGTCTGAAAAAAAATAATATTGAATTTAATGGTATAGAGGAAGCTTTAAGAATTTTAAAAATTTGTTTGAGTAATGAATAACCTTAAAGATAAAATTGTAATTGTAACTGGAGGCAGTGGCTTAATCGGGAGTGGAATTGTAAAAAAAATCAGATTGGAAGGGGCTTTTTGTGTTAATGCAGAATTAAATGCAGATACAAGTGATGATTTGGCGCAGGCAAAATGTGATATAACAAGTCCGGATTCAGTATGTGAACTGGTTGAGAAAGTAATGAAGAAGTATGGACGCATTGACGGGCTTGTTAATAATGCCTACCCCAGAACAAATGATTGGGGTACAAAGTTTGAAGATATTCCGTATGATTCATGGCAAAAAAATGTTGACTGGCAAATGAACAGTTATTTCTTGTTTTGTCAGAAAGTGCTGGTTCCTATGAAACAACAAGGGTTTGGATCAATTGTTAATATTTCTTCTACCTATGGGGTTGTATCACCGGATTTTACTATTTATGAAGGAACTCCACTTACATCTCCGGCAGCTTATACTGCAATTAAAGGCGGGTTAATAAATTTTACTAGGTATCTTGCTTCTTATTTTGGTCAATATGGAATTAGGGCAAATTGTGTTTCTCCAGGTGGTATTTTTGATAATCAGAATGAAATTTTTATCAAAAATTACCAGAACAAAGTACCAATGAAGCGGATGGGTATGCCGTCTGATATTGCCGGACCAGTTGCATTCCTATTAAGTGATGAAGCGGCATATGTAACCGGACACAATTTAATGGCCGATGGAGGATGGACTTGTATATAATCTTACTATGAACTCAATTAGAATAATTCCCAGATTAGATATTAAAGGGCCTAACTTAGTTAAGGGCGTCCATTTAGAAGGTTTAAGGGTTTTAGGAAAACCTTGGGAATTTGCTAATAAATACTATGAAGAAGGAGCTGATGAATTATTGTATATCGATACTGTTGCAAGTTTATATGGTAGAAATAATTTGTCTGATATTGTAAGAAAGACAGCTGAAAGAATATTCATACCGTTAACAGTTGGTGGTGGTATAAGAACCGTAGAGGATGTTAAAATGCTGTTACGCGCAGGTGCCGATAAAGTAGCAATTAATACGGCCGCGATTAGTAATCCGTATTTGATTACTGAGTCTGCTTTAGCTTTTGGTTCGCAATGTATTGTAGGTTCTATTCAGGCAAAGAAGATTGAGGGTAAATATAAAGTATTTACAGATAATGCAAGAGAGAGAACTGATATTGATGTTGTTGAGTGGGCTGAACGATTAGTTGAATTAGGTGCCGGAGAGTTATTAATTACATCAATAGACTATGAGGGTACTGGAAGAGGATATGATATTACTCTGAACTCATTATTGAGTGAGAAGCTGCCTGTTCCAGTGATTGCATGTGGCGGAGCTTCTTCAGCTGTTGATTTTGAAGAAGTTATATTAAATGGGAAGGCAGATGCGGTTGCTGCTTCTTCAATATTTCATTATTACTACCTGGATAAAGTTAAATCTGAGAGTGAGTATAAAGAAGAAGGTAATACAGCTTTTATGAAAAAAGACCGAGGTGGCTCATCATTTATGGAGAATAGATTGAAACCCTGCAGTATTAAAGAAATCAAAGATTATCTAAAGTTAAAGTCCATTAATTCAAGAAGTATATGAGCAGTAAAAAAGTAGGTATTGTTGATTATGGTATGGGTAACTTATTCAATATTGCACGTGTTTTAGAATCTGTTAATTGTAATGTAGAAGTTACAGAATCTCCTGAAGATTTAAAATTATACGATTATCTGATTATCCCGGGTGTTGGAGCATTTGAGAAAGCTATAGCTAATTTGAATAATAAGAATCTGTCTCCGGCTATTCACGAATTTGTTAAAACCGGTAAACCTGTAATCGGAATTTGCTTAGGGATGCAATTATTTTTTGAGAAAAGCTTTGAATTTGGAAGCCATGACGGCTTGGGACTGATAAAAGGTAATGTGAGGAAGTTTGATTTCAATGGTAATAAATTATTCAAGATACCTCATATTGGATGGAATTCAGTTCAATATAAATATGAACAAATTGACCCTGCATTTAAAGGCATTTCTGATAGTTCATATTTTTATTTTATTCACTCTTTTTATTGTGCACCCGATGAGGATACTGATGTTATTGGTTTAACCCAATATGGTGACCAGTTGTTTTGTTCTGTTGCCAGAAAAGATAATGTATTAGGTTGTCAGTTTCATCCAGAAAGAAGCGGAACAATAGGTGTTAAAATTTTTCAAAGCTTTATAAATTTGTAAATTATGTTATTATTTCCCAAAAACTACACTTTAGATAAACAATTAGGTAAGTTGCCTGGCGAGGTGAAATTTTGTAAAAAATGTGTTGTTTCAAATCAAAGACCCAGAATAACTTTTGATGAACATGGCGTTTGCAGCGCTTGTCGTTATGCAGAAGAAAAAGATAAAGGAATTGATTGGGATGCCAGAGAAAAAGAGTTAAGAGCTGTATGTGATAAATTTCGCTCAAAAGATGGATCATATGATTGCATAGTTCCAAGCAGTGGCGGGAAAGATAGTGGTTACGTTGCGCATCAGTTGAAATATGTATATGGTATGCACCCATTGTTAGTTACTTGGGCACCATTTGAATACACTGAAATAGGTTGGAAAAATTTTGTTGCATTGAAGGATGCCGGTTTTGATACAGTTTTAGTATTACCTGATGGCAAAATGCATAAAAAATTAGCCCGATTGGCTTTTGAACTTGTTGGTGACGCATGGCAACCATTTACATATGGTCAGAAAGCCTTAGCTTATCAGATGGCTGCAAAATTTAAAGTTCCTTTGATATTTTATGGTGAGAATGGTGAAATAGAATATGGTGGCTCCACAAAGTATAAAAACAAACCTTATGAAGATATTGGTGATTATAAGGAGCTATATTTTAAAGGAGCTGGTGTAGATGAAATTGTAAATGAAGGTTTTCGCGTAGGTTATTTAAGTCAAGATGAAGTAAGAAACAGCAGATTGGAAATGTATAAAATTCCACCAGTTGAAGATTTAGAATCTTTGGGTTTACAAATGCATTGGTTTTCTTATTATAAGAAATGGATACCTCAGGAAAACTATTATTATTGTGTAGATAATACAGGATTTATTGCAAATGATGAGAGGTCTGAGGGAACATATTCAAAATATGCTAGTTTGGATGATAAATTAGATGGATTCCATTTTTACCCAGCTTATCTTAAATTTGGAATTTGCCGTGCTACTTCAGATGCTGCCCATGAAGTAAGGGATGGGCACATAACAAGAGATGATGCTATAGCTCTTGTTAAGCGATATGATGGAGAGTTTCCTAGGAGATACTTTGATTGGTTTTTAAAGTATCTTGATATCAATGTGGAAGAGTTCAATGAAATTCTAGATAAATACAGGAACCAAAAATTGTGGAAAAAAGTTGATGGTGAATGGAAATTAAGACATAATGTCTGGGGTGAAGGTACCGATGATAAATAAAAATTTAAGAATATGAAAACAGAAAGCAAAAACGCAAAAGACTTGCATGATGGCAGAAAATTCAGTTATGAAAAAGTGGCTGAATATCATAAAAAATACATTGATTCTGAAACAGGGTTGGTGAAAGAAGGTCTTATCACATCCAGAACTTGTCCGGCTTGTGGTGAAAATGACTTTAACCAAATGTTTATTAAATCTGGTGGAACATATGTGAAATGTAATAAGTGTTTAATGGTTTATCTTAATCCTCTGTTGAAACAAGATGTACTCAATGAGTATTATACGAATCTTAATACTGGTCAATATCAAGTTACAGAAAAGGAAAAAGATTTTTATTATGAGATTTATTCTATAGGGTTAAACAAAATTGAAAAATTTAGTGCGGGGGGTAAACTCTTGGATATTGGTTGTTCAAGCGGATATTTTCTTGATGTTTCAAAAGAGAGAAATTGGGAAACATATGGAATTGAATTAGGAGTTGAGGAAGCAGATATGGCAAAGGCAAAGGGTCATATTCTGTTTGACAAATTAATTCATGAATTGGAAACAGATGTTAAATTTGATGCAATCTCAATGTGGGATGTATTTGAGCATATACCAGATTCCGTTGTTACATTAAATTCAATAGCTAAATTCCTAAACCCTCAGGGTGTTTTCTTTATGCAAATACCTAATTCGGGTAGTTTGGCAACTCGTATTATGCATCAGGATTCAAGAATGTTTGATGGTATTGAGCATGTGAATTTATACAATCCTAGAACGGTTCACCATATAGCAGATCGTTGTGGATTTGTAGTTTTATCTCTTGATACTGTTATTTCAGAAATTTCTGTAACCAATAATTATATGAACTATAATCATCCATATTTTGGTACAGATTCTATTAGCTTTTTAGGAGATATTATTAATGAGAGTAAAATTCATGAGTTGTTGATGGGGTATAAAATGCAAGTAGTTCTCAGAAAGAAGTAAATTGAAAAAGAACGTTTTAGTAGTTGGCTTTGGTGCCATGGGTTGCAGACATGCTCAGTCGTTATTGCATGGAGATGACTTTAATCTTTATGTTGTGGAGCCCGATTCTCAGACTTTTGAAAAGGGGATTGAGAAAATCTGTGCTTCTCACAACATGGTAACAAGAGTTGATTTAAGGTCACAATTACCTCAATTTGATTTTGCTGTTGTAGCAACATCATCCGGACCGAGATATTCAATAACGAAAGATTTACTTGAATTTAATGTTAAAAATATTCTTCTGGAAAAAGTTGTTTTTCAGTCAATTCAATAATTTAAAGACATAATTACTTTAGCAGAGGATAAAGGAGCAAGATTATTTATAAATTATGTTAACAGGTGTTTTGCTGTTTATCATTTCATTCAGTCTATTGTTGTAAAAAATAAAACGCCGCTTAAAATATTAGTGCAAGGTGGAAATTTTGGATTAGGTTGCAACTCATTACATTATCTAGAATTATTATCATTTTTAACCAACAACAGAGCAGGAGCAGTTTTGAAAACAAGAAAATTTAATAATATAGTCACCACTAACGAGACAATTGGGATTAAATATATTATCACCTTTATATAAAATATTAGATAAATCCCAGAACTTAAATGAAGGAAAGGTATTATTGAAAAACTCAATATTAAATCTTGCGTAAGTAAAGTCCATCAATGGTTCATGACAAACAATAATTAAATTGCTCTTAATTATCTTCACAAGAAACTATTTATCTCTGAAATTAGAAACTACACTCAATAATTCTGACCTCATAGATTTATAATTAAATAAAATAAGTAACATAAAAAGTACACTTATTATAATAAGACCCGTAGACTGTAACAAAATAATTGTTAGTAAACATAAAAATGAACCAAAAAATACCTGAAAAGGAAAATACATGTTAAACTTATTTTTGGCATACAAAATAAGTATTGAAAAGTTTAAGAGTGCGCTTATACTATTCACAGTAGCTGCTGCTTCAATTCCATATTTTTTTATCCCCAGCCAATTTAATACTATACTCATTAAGGAAGAAAATAAAATTACAATTGCGATCACTTTTATTTTTTCATTATTGTAATAACTCAAATTAACTATACCTGTTGCATTGCTTATAAAAAGCGATAGACAAATTAGTTGTACAATTTTTGAGGTACCTTGGTATTCTAAACCTAAAAAAAACACAACTAAATAATTAGATGTAATAATTATAAAAAGGCATAAAAATAATATGACTAAAATTATATATTGGTTAAATCTAAAAACATAATTCGTTTGCTCTTTAGCACGTGAATAATAGATAGGTGTGTAAGACATAAAAATTGCAGTGGAAACTAATGTTACTACTGATGAAATTCTACTCGCTAATGAAAAAATACCTAAATCATGTTGAGAATTAAAATTATCAATAAAAATTCGGTCTGAAAAACTGACCTCCTCCCAATAATTCGGACCGTTTAAAACTAGAAAATCGGGCAATTTTCAATATCTTAAAAACCAGAAAATTGCGCACTTTATAGATGAATTAATTTTGATTGATGCTTCAAAAGAAAAAAAAGATTTACAAAAATTTTCAAGTACAATCTCTAAAATCGTACAAAATATTTTTATTCCAATTTGTGCAGGTGGAGGTATAAGAAGTATAGCTGATGCAGAACTTTTATTTAATAGTGGGGCTGATAAAATACTATTAAATTCAAGTTTGTCTGAAAATCCTAATTTAGTTTTGGAGTTAGTTAAAATTTATGGTTCACAAAGTATAGTAGCATCTATAGATTTTAAAATTAATCGAGGTAGTCCTCTTGTACTTATAAATAATGGTAAAACAGAACTTGACAAAGATCTAATAACTTATATCAGATATGTACAGGACTTAGGTATTGGTGAAATATACTTAAACTCGATAGATAAAGATGGAACTGGTTTTGGGTATGATTTCTCAACAATTAATAAGGTAATTGAATACATTAATGTGCCATTAATAATTGCAGGTGGGGCTGGTAATGAATTTCATCTAGCGGAAGGGTTAAAATTAGACAAAGTCAATGCAGTTGCGACTGCTAATTTATTTAACTTTTTAGGCGACGGATTACCAATTGCAAGAAAAAGTTTAATACAATCAGGTCTAAATATTGCTAAATGGATATTTTAAATTATAAATTAAAAAGAATCAAAAACGAATCAAAAAATGCAAAAGAACTTCATGAACGTAGAAAATTTAGTTATCAACTCGTTGATGATTATCACAAACGGTTCATTGATATTGATACAGGTAAGCTTTTAATTCATTTGCAGCAAGAGAGAAGTTGTCCTGTTTGCAATTCACTTGACAAGATACATATAATGGATAAGTCAGCAAGTACATATTATAAATGTAGCAATTGTTCAATGGTTTATTTGAATCCAATCTTAAATCCTTCTGCTACAATAGATTACTATACTAATCTTAATACTGGACAAGGTGATACTGTAAGTAATGACAGTAAATTTTACACTGAAATATATTCCCTAGGTTTGGATAGTATAGAAAAATTTATATCTAGAGGCTCAATCTTGGATATAGGATGCTCAACAGGTTTTTTCTTGGATTTAGCTCTAGAACGTAAATGGCATACTTCGGGTATTGAATTAGGGTTAGATGAGGCGGGTATTGCAGAAATAAAAGGGCACAGAATTTTTAAGTCTACTTTTGAGAGTTTAAGTCACGATGATAAATTTGATGCAATTACAATGTGGGATGTTCTTGAGCATATACCAGATGGTATTGATCAATTGAAAAAAATTAAAAATCACTTAAATCACAATGGAGTATTATTTTTTCAAATTCCTAACTCCGACTCATTAGCAGCTAAAATTTTAAGAGAATCATGTCGCATGTTCGATGGATTAGAGCATACTAATTTATATAATCCTGCTACTGTGGCTTTAATTGCTGAACAATGTGGTTTTGAAATTAAAGAAATAAAATCAGTTATTTCAGAAATTGCCGTAATAAATAATTTTTTAGATTATACAGATCTATATTTTGGTGAATCTCATTATAACAATAGGAAGATCTTAAACATTTTAGATGCTGATACTATTTATAAAAATAAAATTGGCTATAAATTACAAGTTGTTTTACAAAAAAAATAAATTATATGGATAAAACATTTCTAAAAAATTCACTTGAAGGCGAAAAAGAATATTTCAATGATTTAATTCGAAATAGAGTTACAAATAATAAAATACCATTAGAAGCTGATTACAGAAGAGCAACTTTTCATATACCTAAAAAAAACGACAAATGGAATGAAATTATAGACCCAAAAATGTTTAAAATTGTTGAAGGTAAATATCGATATGATATTTTGAATAGAGTTATTAAGAAATCTGGAAATGTTTTAGACATTTGTTGCGGTCCAGGAGCAACATCATTAGAATTGGCTAGACATGGATTAAATGTAAAAGGATTTGATTTAAGTAGTGAAGTAATAACAATGGCAAAAAAGATGAAAGATGAAAATCCATATTTAGATAATTTTGGATCATTAGAATATTTTTGTCAAGATATCAATTCGATAAATATTCAAGACGAAAAAAATATTTCAACAATAATTGGCATTAGTGCATTCCATCATATCTATGATCTCGAAAAATTTCTTAAAAATTGCTATAATACACTTGAGAAAGGTGGATTAATGATTACATTAGACGATATTGGTCATACAAAATTTGACCAATTTTTAAAAAATTGTTTACTATTCATTTTACCTAAATATGGTCTATCCTATAAAGAAAAATTCAAAAGATTATACAGGTATTTTTTTTATGGCAAGCCAATATCTAATGAAATGTTTTCACCTATGGAATTGTATACTTCTAAACACGGTGCAAGTATGAAAATAATTGAAAATTTTTGGTTTAATAAATTAAAGGTTGAGAAAGTTGTTTATTATGGTGCATTCTCAATTCAAGTATGTAATTCAATTAAAGGACCAGATTGGTTTAGATACAATGTTGCTAAAATTTTAACTTGCATAGATAGGATGCTAATTAAATTAAAAATTTGTAAAGGTTTTTATAGAATAATTTATTCCACTAAAGATTAAAATGAAAATAGTTGATTTACAACAAAAGTCTGCAAATATCGTTAAAGGACTTGGGGAAATACAAACTTCCAAAAACCAGGTTTTAAAAGATGAAATAATTTTTTATAATATTCCGATATGGGTTGCTGCTGAAACTACATTAGCACTTCATATAATTCCCAATTTATTATCACTAAGAAAAAAAAATAAATATTTTAAAATATTACTTCATTTAAAGATGTTCATTAAATTTTTTAAAAATATCTTTTTTTATAAACATTTACTTTTAGACACAAATAAAGTAAATATTGAAAATAGTTTATTGTTCATAAGCTTCACAGAATATATGAGAAGAGATATTTTCGATCCTTTAGATTTGTTTATAAGAAATGATATTAATAAATTTAATATAAATTATACTAAATTCAATTCTTCAAATAAAATAAATTTTAAATATTTAAAATATCTTTTAAGTTCTTATAGCATTAAAAATTTAAAAAAGTATTATACAAAACAAGAATACTTATCAAAAAATGAATTTCATTTTGTTATTAATTGGTTGTTTTTTGATTTTGTTTCAAAGTTTCACAATTATATAAAATTATCAGATTTATACTTTAAAAATTTTAGTCCAAAATCATTAATTACTTTAGATAATTCAGATCCACGATCAAGAATATTTTGTTTGGCAGCGAAAAGAAATAATATACCAATTTGCGAATTACAATATGGTAATGTAGGTGAAGATTCTGTAGAGTGGAATTTTTTCATTAATGATAAATTATGTGTATGGGGTGAGTATTTTAAATTATTTTTTATTTCTAATTTCAATATAGATAGCAATAAGATTGAGTTAACAGGCAGTCCAAGATTTGATTATTCTTTAAAAATCGAGAATCTAGCAGTAAAAAAATTTCAAAATCACAACAAAATTAATATTATTTATATTTCAACATATTCAATACCGGCTTATGACAAAATATGTAATAAAAATGATTTAATTAATTTTAAATATGAATTAATTAGTTTGATGAAAAAATATAAAAATATTAATTTTTTCATCAAGCCTCATCCATTAGAAGATGATAAAATATTTAAGTATTGCCAATTTAATAACGATAATATTATCCTGTTGGATAAAAAAATTAATCTTGTAAATTATTTGAAAGATTGTAATGCTATAATTTCTTTTGGTTCATCATTAAATTTTGATGTTATCAACCATAATAAAATGATTATTTCACCTATAATACCCAATGTTTATTGGTATAAAAATTTATTTGTAGAAAATAATTTATCAATTACGTTTAAATCATTTTTAGAATTGGAAAAAATATTTAATAATTTATTAGAAAATAAAATTTATAACAATTTTAAAAATAAAGAAGCTAAAAAGTTAATTTTAAGAGATAAAATAACATCTTCTGAATTAATTTTAAATGTATTAAAATCTTTAATAAAATAAAAATATATATGACAAGACAAATCCAGCTTTCAATTTGTATTGCAACACATAATCGATCTCTTTTTTTAAAAGAAGCTATAAGTTCTTTTGTCTCTCAACTAACTAATGAAATCGAAATAATCATTGTTGATGGTGCATCTACGGATGATACAAAACAAGTAGTCGAAAAATATTCTAGTGTAAATAATTCAATTAAATACCTTTATTTAAATGAGAAAGGTGGTATAGATAAGGATTATGATATAGCTTTACAAAATGCAAACGGAAAATTTTGTTGGTTATTTTCTGATGATGATATTTGCAAACCTGGTATTTTAATTTTTTTACTATCTTTAATTAAGAAGGATTTATACTCTCTTATTTTAATAAACGCAGAGTTATATAATTTTAATTTAGATACAAAATTTAAAAATTCAGCGCTTAATTTTGAGTCAGACCGTGTTTATAATATTGATAAAGAATCTCAAGTTAAATTTTTTGAAGATTGTACGGATTATCTGTCTTTTATCGGCTGTGTTGTTATAGACCGAAAGCTTTGGTTATCTAGAAATAGAGAAAAATATTATGGAACAGAATTTATTCATGTTGGTGTAATATTTCAAGAATTTTTACCCAAAAGTGTATATATAATCAGTGATCCTCTTATTCGAATTAGATTAAATAATGCTCAATGGGTGAAAAGGTCAATTTCTTTATGGATTTTAAATTGGCCAAAATTAGTTTGGTCTTTTAAAAATTTTAATAATATTTCAAAATCCAAAATAATTGCAAAAGAATCATTAAGTCAATATAGAAGATTATTATATTTTAGAGCAATCGGTTTATTTAATGCACAGTTTCATAAGGAAGTGATGAATTTAACTAATCCAAGTTTTTTTGTTTCATTAATCTCCTATATAATTTCTATACTAAATATTAAGTTATGTAATATATTTTATAGAATATACGCGAAACTATTAAACAAGCCTTGGATGCTAATTGAATTAAAGAAATATTCATAATTTGTTTACAGATAAATTCAATATAAGGATTTTTTATCTTATTTTATTTATTGTAGTTGCAGATTTTTTTTCTGAACCAGTATTACAGATTTATCCCTTTGATTTATCTAAATATGATACTTATAATAAAATTCTCATTACATTTTTATTTATTTTATTTTTTTTATCTTCATTTAAGAAATTTTCAAAAAACCTTATTTTAATTCTACCCTTTTTTATTTTTTTATTTGTTATATTATATGGCTTTTTAAGAGGTCTAATTACTAATGTGCTTATTAATGCAATAAATGATACATCTAGTTATTTGGCAATTATACTATTCCCTGCAATTATTTGTTTAAATTTAAAAGATATTAATAAAACTGTAAATAATTTTGCAGATATTTTATTAATTGTTTTGCTTTTAAAATTTATTGTATACGAAACCTTGTGTTATACTATTATTGGTTTCCCTTCTTGGAAAATTTTATTAAAACAATCTCCTTTACTATTATTCCCGTTTAGTATTTATCTTTCAAATTATTTGAATAGTATAAATAATAAAAGAAACATTATTTTACTACTTATTACAAGCTTTCTAATTATAACAGCGATGGCAAGAATGTTGTTTATTTCTGTTTTCTTTATTTTTTTAGTTTTCACTTTTAATAAATTAAAAAAGATTAAAAAAGTGTTACTAATATTTATTTTACTTTTAATAGCATTTTCTATATACCTTACTTTTTCGCAAATTGAAAATTTTACAGAAATTACCAATCATTTATATGGTGGAGATGTATATGTTAGAGGATTTGATTATCGAAAAATACAATTTCAAGTTTTAATAAATAGGATAATAGATCACCCTTTATCAGGAGTTGGATTTGGTTTTTATAACAAGGAATATTTAATTTATGGCATTTTTGCTAAACCTTATATATTAGAACTGGATTTAATAAATTTTATATCAAAAATTGGTATAATATTTTCAATTATATATTTCCTTAATTATTTACTTTTATTTTATCTTGTTACAAAAGTGAAAAATATAATTAATAAAGAAATATTTTTTGCAATGTTTTTATGTCTAATTGGTCTTTTAATTTATAGTATTGGACAATCTCTCCATCAAGGTTATTTATATTGGATTTATCTTTCAGTATTTTACAGTTTTCTTTTTTTAGAGCTAAAAGAGCAAAAAAAAATATATGGCCGAAATTAAAAAAAAAGTTTCTGTTTGTATTACTACTTGTAATGGTGAATTATATATTTTAGAACAATTAAAATCAATTTTACTTCAATTAGATGAGAAAGATGAGATAATACTGTCTGATGATTCATCAATTGATAAAACAATTGATTTAGTTAAATCTTTAAACGATCGCAGAATTAAAATATTTTTCAATAATTTTAAACACCATACCCCAAATTTTGAATTTACATTAACAAAAGCTTCTGGAGATTATATATTTTTAAGTGATCAAGACGATGTTTGGTTGCCTAATAAAATTAGTACTATGGTTTCATATTTACAAAGATTTAATCTTGTCGTTAGCGATTGTATTATTGTTAATGATAAATTAGAAACTATTAATAGTTCTATTAGATTATCTAGTAATCCAAATGGATTTATTACCAATATAATCCATAATAATTTTCTTGGATGTTGTATGGCATTTGATAGAAGCATTATTGAAATTGCAGTACCATTTCCAAGTGGAATTTTGTCTCATGAATCATGGCTAGGAGCTGTTGCAGGAATTTTTGGAAGAACAATATTTATAGATGATAAGTTAATATTATATAGAAGACATAATTTTAATAATTCAAATACACTAAATGGTAGTAACTTGTCATTTTTAAATAAATTAAAATATAGATTTTTTATAATTTTTAATATTCTTTTACGTAAAATAAAATTTTTATGAATAAACAATTTTTAAGAAACGTTAAAATTCTAAGTACTGGATCATATTTACCTAAACGTATTTTATATAATAATGATTTAGAAAAATTAGTTGACACCAATTCTAAATGGATAGAAGAAACCCTTGGTATTTATGAAAGACGTATTGCAGATAAATCTGAATTTACAAGTGATTTAGCTTCAAAAGCTGCATTAAATGCAATTGAATCTTCAGGATTAGGAATTAATGTAATTGATTTGATAATTGTTGCAACTGCAACTCCTGACAGAAGTGCACCATCTACTGCTGCAATTGTACAAGATAAAATTAAGGCTTACAATGCTGTGGCATTTGATATTTCTGCTGTATGTAGTGGTTTCTTATTTGCCATGTCTGTTGCTTCACAATATATTTCTTCAGGAATTTATAATAATGTTCTTGTAATTGGTGCTGATATATTCTCAAGAATTACAGATTGGACAAGAAGGGATGCTGTATTTTTTGGAGATGGTGCTGGTGCAGCAGTTTTAACTCATTCTAATTCTGATAATGGGTTTCTATCATTTAGATTGTATACAGATGGATCAGGTAAGTGGAATTTTACTGTTCCTGCTGGAGGCTCTGAAATGCCGGCTTCTGAAAAAACAATTACCAATGGATTACATTTTTTTCAGATGAATGGCAAAGCTGTTTATGAGACTGGTACACGAGTCTTGCCTTTAGCAATTAATCAAGTTTTAATAGATGCTGGGTTAAAAATAAATCAAATTGATTTTATGATACCACATCAGCCAAGTATAAGATTACTTAAAAAAACTGCTGAAACAATTGGATTACCCTGGGAGAGAGTTATGACAAATATGGGTAAATATGCAAATACATCAGGTGGCACCATTCCAATTTTATTAGATGAAGTGAATAAAAGTGGAAAATTGAAAACAGGAACAAACATATTATTCGCTGCAGTTGGTTCAGGTTGGACATATGGAGCTGCTATACTAAAATGGGAATAAAAGTAAATTAAATATGATTATAATAACAGGCGTATCTAAAGGAATTGGTAAGTTTCTCTTCGAAACATTTTCTAAATTTGATGAAGAAGTAATTGGAGTTTATAATAGTACAATACCTGACAATAATTTACAAAATTTATATAAACTTGATATTACAAATCACGATGAGGTAGAATATTTTTATACTTCTATTGAAAAAAATATTTCAAAAATTAAGTTAATTAATGCGGCAGGTACAAATTATAGTTCATTTGCTCATAAATCTGATATTAACCAATGGAAAAAAGTTGTAGAAGTTAATTTATTTGGAACATTTTTTATGACAAAATGTTTTTTAAATACGATGAGGCTACAAAATTATGGTAGAATTATAAACTTTTCCTCAGTAGTAGCTCAAAAAGGAATTCCTGGAACCTCAGCATATGCAGCATCTAAATCAGCACTATGGGGAATGTCTAAATCGATTGCAGAAGAAAATGCTTCAAAAGGGATAACAATAAATACATTAAACTTAGGTTATTTTAATATAGGAATGATTAATGAGGTTTCGAGTGAAGTACAGAATATAATAAAAAAACAAATCCCAGTAGGGAATGCATTTGGTGATCCATTAAATATATACAATGCTGTGAAATTTATTTTTGATTCACCTTATTTAACAGGGGCATCAATAGATATCAATGGAGGTTTATTTTAGGTAAGTATGAAAAAAAATACAACATTGGATAGATTTATATCTTTTTCTCCATATATAGAATTATTTTTTAGATGGTTTTACTGGAGAATAATATCACAAATTACGTTTGTAAACAAATTTTTAAACAAAAAGAAAAAAGTTGAAATAAAAATATTTGATTTTAATGAAATTTTAATTTTTCTTCAAAAGAATGGAATAAAACCTGATGACATAATACTTATTCATTCTTCATATAATGAACTAAAATATTGTGGAAAATCTCCAAATGAAATAATAGAAGAACTAAAGAAATTTGTTAATCAAGGAACACTAGTTATGCCTTCAATTAGAAAATTTTCCAATGAACCAAAAATAAAAAATATTTTAAAATATGATTACAAAGATGTAGTTACAAATTTTGATATTTATAAATCTCCAGTAATAACAGGAGCATTACCTTCTGTAATGCTTAATAGATCTGATGCAGTTATTAGTACATTTCCACTTAATAATTTAGTTGCTATTGGGAAACATAGTGAGCAGATGATGAGGGGTAACCTTGATGGTAAACTACCTGCACCTTGCGGTATCAATTCAGCATGGAAATTTTGTTTAGAAAAGGATGCTTGTATAATAGGTTTAGGTGTAGAGCTCGCATCATGTTTAACTATGATACATACTATTGAAGATTGTTTGGACCAAAAGTGGCCAATAAAGGATTGGTATAGAGAAAGGAAATTCAAAATTATTGAGAATGAAAAATTTCAATTTAAAACTATAAGAGAAAGAAAACCTATTTGGGGATCTTTACATTGGGCTGGTAGAACATTAGCTAAAGATTTAGTAAAAAATAATATTGTGAAATCAACTTCTATAAATGGTGTTATAGTCGAAGTTATTAGTTCAAAAAATTTAGAATCCTTTTTAAATTCAAAAAATAAAAATGGTTATCCTTATTTTTGTGTAAAAAAACGAAATATTGGAAATTCATAAAATATATAATTCTTACTACCCAGTAACTTTTTTAAGTCAATATGAGCTTTTGGTTTATAAAAGAGGTTCTTTATATAGTTTGAATTTAGTAAATTCAAAATCTATTTTTATTTGTAAAATAAAAATTGGTTTTTTAACTTACCTACTATCTTTTTTCCCTTTATTTGTGAGAATATTTAGATTAACTATTCGCTCTTCAATTGAATATAAAAAAGAGAGCCTATTAATATTTTCATTCAAAAAGAAAATATTTGAATTAAATCTTAAATCTTTTGAATTGAGCAAAGGTTTTGATTTAAAAAATTCTAGACCACTTAATTTTGAAGTAATAGAGGGTATATCTAATATTAAAGATGGTGTATATTTTGGTGAATATAAAAGCAATCCTAAAAAAAAACCAATATCAATCTATTGTCGATCAGGCGTTGATGACTGGAATATAGTTTATACATTTAGGAATGGTACAATAAATCATGTTCATAATATAATAGCTGATAATGTTAATGACATTGTTTATGTTTTAACAGGAGATTTTGGAGATAGTGCTGCTATTTGGTGTGTTCATGATAATTTTCATTTATTAGAATCCATATTAAAAGGAGAACAAAATTTTAGATCTTGTGTTGCTTTTCCGACATTAGGTGGTTTAATTTATGCTACCGATTCACCATTTTCCAAAAATTCAATTAGACTACTTTATAAGAATGAATATTCTAACTGGATCTCGACTGAAATATTTAAAATTAATGGGCCTTGTATTTATGGTGTTAAATTTAACAATGAGTTTGTTTTTTCAACATCGGTTGAAGGTGAAGGAGTCTCCTCCAATTTCTTATACAATTTATTTTCAATTAAAAGAGGCTCAGGTATAGTTGATAATTTTGTTTGTGTATATAAGGGTAATTTAAATATTGGTTTTCAATTAATTTATAAATCTAAAAAAGATAAATTACCCTTTTTATTATTTCAATTTGGAGTAATTTCTTTCCCAAATTGTAATATAGAAGGTCAATATTTGCCAATGTTTGAAATTGGAACTATTAATCATAATTTGTCTACTGTAGTTTTAAAAAAAAATATATATGAATAAAGTACTATTGATTACTGGTGGAACTGGATCTTTTGGCAATGCATTTTTAAATCGTTTTTTAAATACTCAACATTTCTTAGAAATAAGAATATTTAGTAGAGATGAGAAAAAACAAGATGACCTTCGTAAAAAAGTTAATAACAATAAAGTGAAATTTTATATTGGTGATGTTCGTGATCGTGATAGTTTGATCCCTGCAACTAAAGGAGTTGATTATATTTTTCATGCAGCAGCTTTAAAGCAAGTACCTTCTTGCGAATTCTTCCCTTTAGAAGCAGTTAAAACAAATATTATAGGAACAGACAATGTTTTAACAGTTGCTCAAGAACAAAATGTGAAAAGAGTTGTTGTGCTAAGTACAGACAAGGCAGCCTACCCAATAAACGCCATGGGTATGTCAAAAGCATTAATGGAAAAAGTGATGGTTGCAAAATCAAGAATTTTAGATTCTAATAAAACAATTTTTTGTGGAACTAGATATGGTAATGTTATGGCTTCACGAGGCTCGGTAATTCCCTTATTAATAGATCAAATAAAAAAAAATAAGGCATTGACTCTAACTGATCCGAATATGACTCGTTTTATGATGACATTAGAAGATGCAGTTGATTTAGTTCTCTATGCTTTTGAGAATGCGAATCAGGGTGATTTGTTTGTTCAAAAAGCTCCTTCTGCAACAGTTGGTACTTTGGCCCAAGCCTTAATTGAATTATATAAATCTTCGAGTGAAATTAAAGTGATTGGAACGAGACATGGTGAAAAATTATATGAAACTCTTGTTAACAGAGAAGATATGATTAAAGCCCAAGATTTAGGAGATTATTATCGAATTCCTGCTGATAAGAGGGATTTAAACTATGAACAGTATTTTTCAGAAGGCATGCCTAATATTTTTAATCTTAATGAGTATCACTCTCACAATACTTCTATTTTAGATGTTGATGGAATGAAACAGTTGTTATTAAAGCTTCCAATCATTCGAAAAGATATTCTGGGAGAAGTAGGAGCTATTCAATATTCATATTAATTATGATTAAAGTTGGTGTAACAGGTTCAAATGGTTTTATAGGATGGCACTTATGTCGTTCATTAGAACTATATACTAATAAATTTGAATTAATTGAATTCAAACGAGATTGGTTTAATGAAGACATAAATCTTGATTCTTTTGTTTTAAAATGTGATGTAATAATTCATTTAGCAGGACTTAATCGTCATAGTGAAGAAAGTGCCATATTTAACACAAACATTAGCTTGGCTGAAAGATTAATTGAGTCTTTTAAAAGAACAAATTTTAAGGGTCAAATTATATTTTCCTCATCAATTCAGGAAGAGAGGAATAACGTATTTGGTAATTCAAAAAAAGCTGCAAGAGAGTATTTTTCTAATTGGGCAAATCAATCTAGTGCCTCTTTTCATGGACTAATAATACCAAATGTATTTGGTGCATTTGGTCTGCCATTTTACAATTCGGTTGTTTCTACCTTTTGTCATCAGTTAGTTAGTAACGAATTTCCCAAGATTGAAACTGATGTGACACTCAATCTTATTTATATTAATGATTTAGTACAAAAAATCATTAATATATTTAATACTGAAACTAATGATAATTTTATAATTAATCATACTGATAGATATAAGGTTTCTGAAATACTTGAGCTTCTGATTTTTTTTAAAAAAAAATATTTTGAAAATGGTGAAATACCTTCTTTTAAAAATCAATTTGAAATAAATCTGTTTAATACTTTTAGATCTTATTTTAATTTGAACACTCATTTCCCAATTAAGTATAAAAACAATATTGATGAAAGGGGAAATTTCGTTGAGATAATAAGATTAGAAACTGGAGGACAGGTTTCTTTTTCTACTACAAAAATAGGTATCACAAGAGGAAATCATTTTCATACTCGAAAAATTGAAAGATTTTCAGTAATAAAAGGGGAAGCACTAATCCAATTAAGAAAAATTGCAACATCAGAAGTAATTGATTATTATTTATCAGGAGAAGAGCCTGCATATGTAGATATGCCTATTTGGCATACGCATAACATTAAAAATATTGGTGAAGAAGATTTATATACAATGTTTTGGATCAATGAATTTTATAATGAAAATGATTCTGACACTTACATTGAAAAAGTTTAAATAAGTTAATAAATGAGTCAGCGATTAAAAGTAATGACTGTAGTTGGTACAAGGCCTGAAAT
>Ga0194118_10001188_pt1 | contig 38683 bp, 17 predicted proteins | sample TA2MahsurfametaG_2_FD_148662 | JGI IMG/M metagenome (GOLD analysis project Ga0194118, IMG submission 148662) | Freshwater microbial communities from Lake Tanganyika, Tanzania - TA2015013 Mahale N5 surface | ecosystem: Environmental > Aquatic > Freshwater > Lake | place: Tanzania: Lake...
ACTATGATGACTTTTGTGCTTTTACCAGAAGTAATAGTAGGATAAACAGATGCAAAGAACGAGTCTGCAATATGGTTTGGAACGAAAGCGAATTCGTCGAGGAAGAGGATATTAAACGACATGCCTCTGACAGCAGACGCAGATGTAGAAGCTGCCAATATCTTACTGCCATTTTCTAACTCCAATGATCCTTTGTTCCAAGCAATAATACCTTGCTGCATCCACTTTGGTAGGTTCTCATATGCAGTTTGCAAACGATCTAAAAGTTCTCTTGCAGTCGCCGCTTTGTTTGCAAGAATACCAATATTTACATTATCATTGAATACAGCATAGTGAAGTAGATAAGAAACAACAACAGTAGATTTACCTGTCTGTCGTGGCATCTTACAAATATTAAATCTATGATTATGGAAATTATTAACTAATTTTTCTTGAAATGGATACAACTGAAAAGGTTGAAGTCCTTTATCAAGTGTTACAATTTTTACATAATTTTTTGAGAAATAAACTGGATCACTTTTACACCTAACGAATTCAAGAATTTGATCCTGTGTAAATTCAATCGCAGTATTCGCTTTTTTTAATAGCGGATTACCAAGATATACATCATTTGCCATAAAGTATTAGCAGTTCCAAGCTCTAAGTGATTTATTGATACGAGAATCTGGGTCTCTTGCTGTTTTTGCAGAAGTCAGTTTTGCTTTCATTCCCTTCATTCTAGCGCAGAACGATGCCCTACGGGGATTACCAACTTTCTTTGAAGGTGCCTTAAGGTCGCTTCCAGGATTCTCACGTTCATAGGATTTACGTCCTTTTTCATTGAGGCCTCCGCTTTTATTTTTACCTGCACTACGTTGCCAAGCAGCAACTTCTTCGATTGTCTCTTCAGTTACTTGAATCAATGGTTGCCCTGGTTCTAATTCCGAAACACTATAAGAAAGAACACTTGCGCCAGGATATACTTTTTGTATTTGATCAATTACATCTCTTCTTGTCGGCAGTTTAATTTGAGGGAAAAACATTTTATTCATATAATTTTTTCCACGCCAAGAAATGATTACGGAAATAATGTTTCCAAATGAAGGATTCAGTTTGACTGCTTCATCAACAACTGAAGGACACTTTTCTTTGCCGTGAATAGGACAGTTTTTACCATCTTCAGTATGAGTACATTCATCCTCTTCACTTACAGGGACACAATTTGGAACAATTTTTTTTCCTTTCTTTTTCATTCCAACTTGCTTATAACCATCCCAACATTTTTCATCCAATTCAAGTTCATTTAAAATTTCCGCAACTATTCCAGAGAATTGCTCAGACTTATTACCCCAGTTTGCAGCACCTTTTTTGCGACACTTAACTAGTGCTCCGGATGCATATGCAGAAGGCCAAACACTATATCTTGACTTGACCTTATGGTAGCAAGCATCTTTTTTACCGCTGCTTTTACCTTTCTTGTCTGCTTCTTCGTTCATTTTCTTTTTGCGTCCTTGACAATGAGCTTTCTGAGAAAATCCTTTAGGATTGTCACAATCTATTGATTTCTTATATTTATCTGACCACTCTTCTTTTACATCAGTCTTTACATAAGTTGGTTTTGCAGCACCGGTCTTTGCTTGTTGCCCAGGATCTGCTGCTTTTTTTCTTCTTGCTGCAGATAATCTTTCTGCCTTTGTCATGCTTGCTCTTTTTGCAGAAGACACGCATTTTGGAGTTCCTTCTCCTGGTTCATCACTTGCACATGTTCCACCAGTTACGACATTGACCCAACCAGGTTTTCCATCTTTTGATTTGGATTTTCCAAACCAATCACGAAGACCTTCTTCACTAATAGAAGCACCATTTTCTTTACGGAGCATTCCAGCTGGATCTACCATAAAACCAGCGGGAATTGGTTTACATTCTTTGTTTGTGTAACAATAATATTGACCTGCAGGACAACGACCATTTCTTTCTTCTTTATGATATTTTAGTTTCTGCATTTTTTATTTCTATTTATAAAAAAAGGGGCAGTTGCCTGCCCCCGTTAGAACTTAGTTAGTGACGAATCACTTCTTGAGTTCTTCGATTTCTGCCTTAAGCGCAGCGATCATCTCGCCTTGCTCACGTACAGCAGCGATCAGAACACCAACGAGACCATTGTAGTTAACGGTCTTATGATCATCTCCTGTCTGTACCAGTTGTGGCAGATGCTCTTCAATTTGTTGAGCGATGACACCGCAGGTCTCAGCTCCACTCGACTTCCAAGTAAAGTGTACACCTTCCAGTTTTCCAACCAGTTCGGATGCATTTTCAATTGGGTGGATGTTATCCTTCAGGTTTCTATCCGAAGTTGTATTGAAATCTGTTGAAGTAACAATACCTGAGCAAACAAGTGCATTAACAAAAAGTCCAGATGAATGCAGGTTGTTTGTTCCTGCAAATACACCATTTGTATGATGAAGTGTGACTCCCGTACCAACATTGACTTGATTACTACTTCCATCAAGTACAATCGAACTTGAACCAACGGTAAGAATACCAGTGATTCTAGCGTTACCCTCAACAATCAATGATGTTGAAAGTCCAGCATAATTACCAGTAATCTTGAGTCCACCTTGAGCATTCATATCTCCACTGAATGTGGAAACACCACTATTGCTGATAAGCAGCGAATTGAAGGTGTTTGGAGCATAACCCAGAGCAGTCTCAAGAGTTGCAACGGTTGTTGCGTCAACAGAGTTGATACCAACCAGAGCAGAAGAATTAATGAATTCTCCAGTTGCTGAGTTATATCTCACGAGTTGACCATCAGATGGCGATGTTATTGTAACATCACTAAGATCATTCAGAGAGTTAATAGAACCACCATATGATGCAGTGTTGAATGCATAGAATTCAACAACATCTCCAGCAAATGCAGCTTCACCGAGAGTAACTGTTGTTCCATTAGTTGCAGTAAACTCACTAGGAGCAAGTTTGACACCATTGACATAAATGTCAAGATATGCAACAGTATAGGTAACATTAAATACAGTTTGGCCTGAAGTTGCAATTTGAACAGAAGTTGTTCTCAGATTTGGAAGTACACTTCCAAGAGTTGCCCAAGAAACACCAACACCAGTAGCACTAAGAATGTAACCAGATACACCAGTTGCGTTATTTGAATCCTTGATTGTTCCATCAATTTCAATATTATTGAATGTAGAAATACCAGATGCAGCATAAACATTACCAATATGAGTACCGGTTGAATTACCAGTCAGGTTACCAGTTACGTTACCAGTTAATGCACCAACAAAACCACCTGTTGAAGTTGTAACTCCAGAAGCATTAACGTTGGTAATTGACAGTGAACTTGCACTCAGAACTTCAGTACCATTAATCTTATATGATTTACCCGAGGCAAGATTGAAGTGTTCGCTTGACTTCAGTGCGGTATTGGTGTGATCATAAGTCAAAGTATTATCTAGACCAATCTTAATACCTGCGCCATCTGCAAGTGTATCAGTTGTTGCTGTTGTAGCAATGCCGACAATAAAATCACCAAGTTCAATTGTTGTTGAATTGATAACAGTTTGAACACCGTCAACAAACAGGTCGCCCTTAATTCTTACAGCACCAGTGTTATCACCAACACCCGCAGGGTCAATCGTGATAACTGAAGGACCAGTAATTGTATTGGTAGTAATACCAATTGCAGAACCAGTAGCACCAGTTGCGAACTGAGTTGCAGTAACAATACCAGTTGAATTAACGTTAACAGCAGTGATAGAACCAGTTGCAGTTACTGCTGCGACTGATGCTGTACCAGTAACGGTTGGTGATGCAAGTGTTGGTGAAGTACCAAATACAAGAGCACCTGAACCAGTCTCATCGGTTACAGCAGCTGCTAAATTAGCAGATGAAGGAGTTACTAAGAATGCGGTTACACCAGCACCAGCACTTGCAATATTTGCAGCAATGTATCCAGTACAGTTGGTCAGAGTACCACCTGAAGGAGTGCCCAGCGCAGGAGTTATCAGAGCTGGTGAGTTAGCAAATACCAGAGCACCAGTACCAGTCTCATCAGTTACTGCAGCAGCTAAGTTTGCTGAAGAAGGAGTCGCTAAGAATGTAGCAGCACCAGCAGCGAGACCAGATACACCAGTTGAAATAGGTAATCCAGTACAGTTGGTGAGAGTACCTGATGTAGGAGTACCAAGAACTGGAGTTACCAGAGTTGGAGTATTAGCAAATACATTAGCACCAGAACCAGTCTCATCAGTTAATAATGTCGCTAAGTTTGCCGAAGAAGGAGTCGCTAAGAATGTAGCCGCTCCAGCAGCGAGACCAGATACCCCAGATGAAATAGGTAATCCAGTACAGTTAGTTAATGTACCCGAAGAAGGAGTACCAAGAACTGGCGTTACCAGAGTTGGAGTATTAGCAAATACAAGAGCACCAGAACCTGTTTCGTCAGATACTGCAGAAATTAAGTTTGCTGATGTAGGAGTTGCAAGGAACGTAGAAACGTTAGCACCAAGTCCAGTGATATCTGACAGAGCAAGGTTACCACTTAAAGATCCTGCAGTAATTGCAAGACCAACAGCATTGATACCGCCAGATGTAATTGTTACACCAGAACCAATTCTAGCTGATGTAGAAGATGTAACGCCACTGACGTTCAGGTTGGTAATATTAGCACTAGTATAGGTTGCGTTAGTACCACTTAAAGTTGTAACAACACCAGTAACAATGTTACCAGTGGTTGCATTCAGAGTGCCTAAGTTACCAGTTGTATAAGTTGCGGATGTACCAGACAGTGTAGTAACAACACCAGTAACAATGTTACCAGTGGTTGCATTCAGAGTGCCTAAGTTACCAGTTGTATAAGTTGCGTTAGAACCAGAAATGGTTGTAACAACACCAGTAACAATGTTACCAGTTGCAATATTGGCGGTTGTCAGGTTACCAGTTGTATATGTAGCAGTTGTACCTGATAATGAGGTGACAATACCAGTAACAATGTTACCAGTGGTTGCATTCAGGGTTGAGGTATTTGCTGTTGCACTATTGAAGTTTGTACCAGTTAAGGTATCAGTAGTTGAGTTATAAGTTAATTCTGCATCCGTAGCTGCAGTTGTCATAACACCAGAAGTTAAACTGGTTAATACAACTCTCTGTGAACCAGAACCTGCGCTTAAGGTAGCACCGGTATTTGTTAAGTTTGATCCATCACCGACAAACGATGTTGCTGTAACAACTCCAGTAACGTTAATTCCACCAGAAGTGATTGTTACACCGGAACCAATTCTAGCTGAAGATGATGTAGTAACACCCGAAACGTTCAGGTTAGTAATACCAGCACTTGTATAAGTTGCGTTAGAACCAGAAATGGTTGTAACAACACCAGTAACAATGTTACCAGTTGCAATATTGGCGGTTGTCAGGTTACCAGTTGTATATGTAGCAGTTGTACCACTTAAAGTTGTAACAACACCAGTAACGATGTTACCAGTAGTTGCATTCAGAGTACCTAAGTTACCAGTTGTATAAGTTGCGTTAGTACCACTTAAAGTTGTAACAACACCAGTAACAATGTTACCAGTTGCAATATTGGCGGTTGTCAGGTTACCAGTTGTATAAGTTGCGGTTGTACCACTTAAGGTTGTAACAACACCAGTAACGATGTTACCTGTGGTTGCGTTCAGGGTTCCTAAGTTACCAGTCGTACTATTTAAAGTTGGAATAGTACCAATACCAGAAGCACTAATATTAGTGATACTCAAAGAGTTGCCACTTAAAACTTCAGTGCCATTAATCTTATAAGCTTTGCCAGAGGCAAGATCAAAGTTTTCGCTGGATTTAATAGATCCTGAAGTATTATTCCAAGTTAAAGTCTTTTGAATATTATCTGAACCAATTCCAATACCTGCTCCATCAAGAAGTGCATTTGTTGATGCTGTTGTAGCAACGCCAACAATAAAATCAGCTAATTGAATTGTTGTAGAGTTAACAACAAACTGAGTACCATCAACGTAAAGATCACCTTTAACTCTAACAGCACCAGTATTGTCACCAACACCAGCGGGATCAAGTGTAATAACTGAAGGACCACTAATTGTATTGGTATTGATACCAATTGCAGAACCAGAAGCACCAGTTACAAATTGAGCAGCAGTTACAATACCAGTATTATTGATATTGGTTGCATTCAAACTTGTTACAGTAGCGTTTGTACCACTCAGGTTAGTGAGAGATAAAGTATCAGTAGTTGAGTTATAAGTTAATTCTGCATCCGTAGCTGCAGTTGTCATAACAGCAGAAGTTAAACTGGTTAATACAACTCTCTGTGAACCAGAACCTGCGCTTAAGGTAGCACCAGTGTTTGTTAAGTTTGCTCCATCACCAACGAATGATGTTGCTGTAACAACGCCAGTAACGTTAATACCACCAGAAGTGATTGTTACACCGGAACCAATTTTAGCTGATGTAGAAGTAGTAACACCAGAAACGTTCAGGTTTGTGATATTTGCACCAGTGGAAGTGGTGTTTGTAGCACTGATCGTAGGAAGTGTTGAAACACCAGTAACGTTCAGGTTAGTAATACCAGCACTTGTATAAGTTGCGTTAGAACCAGAAATGGTTGTAACAACACCAGTAACGATGTTACCAGTTGTTGCGTTCAGAGTTGACAGGTTACCTGTTGTGCCATTCAGGTTCGTGTAGGTAGCAGTTGTACCACTCAGAGTTGTAACAACACCAGCAACGATGTTACCAGTTGCAATATTAGCAGTTGTTAAGTTGCCAGTAGTGTAGGTAGCAGTTGTACCACTCAGAGTTGTAACAACACCAGTAACGATGTTACCAGTTGCAATATTAGCAGTTGTTAAGTTACCAGTTGTATAAGTTGCGGTTGTACCTGATAATGTAGTAACAACACCAGTAACAATATTACCAGTTGCAATATTAGCTGTAGTAATATTCTCGGTAGTAGAATTAACAGTTGTGATATTTCCTGTAGTACCATTTAAAGTTGTTGCTGTTATAGCAGCACCAACAGCATTAATACCACCAGAAGTGATTGTTACACCGGAACCAATTTTAGCTGATGTAGAAGTAGTAACACCAGAAACGTTCAGGTTTGTGATATTTGCACCAGTGGAAGTGGTGTTTGTAGCACTTAAGTTTGTTGCTGATAAAGTATCAGTAGTTGAGTTATAAGTTAATTCTGCATCCGTAGCTGCAGTTGTCATAACACCAGAAGTTAAACTGGTTAATACGATTCTTTGCGAACCAGAACCTGCACTTAAGGTAGCACCAGTGTTTGTTAAGTTTGCTCCATCACCAACGAATGATGTTGCTGTAACAACTCCAGTAACGTTAAGTCCACCAGAAGTGATTGTTACACCGGAACCAATTTTAGCTGATGTAGAAGTAGTAACACCAGAAACGTTCAGGTTAGTAATACCAGCACTTGTATAAGTAGCACTAGTACCTGATAGTGTAGTAACGACACCAGTAACGATGTTACCAGTTGTTGCGTTCAGAGTTGACAGGTTACCTGTTGTGCCATTCAGGTCTGTATAAGTTGCTGTAGTACCACTTAAGGTTGTAACAACACCAGTAACGATGTTACCAGTTGTAATATTTGCAGTGGTGATATTACCAGTTGTAAAATTACCAGTTGTATAGGTAGCAGTTGTACCAGATAATGTAGTAGCAGTTGAAACACCAGTAGCATTAAAGTTACCGGTTACGTTACCAGCTACGTTACCAGTTACATTACCAGTTACATTACCAGTAATATTGCCAGTTACAGGACCGCTGAATCCAGCAGCAGTAACAATACCAGTGATTCTTGCATCACCAACGACTACGAATTTTGAGTCTGGAAGTGCTGTACCAATACCGACCTTTGTTGAAGCTGAGTTGGAAGTAATTCCAATATAATTTGCACCAGCATCAAGTTCTAAGAACTGTGCAAATTGAGAGAGTTCTCTGTTAAATGCCATTTTCTCCTACTAAAAAGGGATGGGGGTTTTTAGATCTAAAAAGCCATCCTCATGCCTAAAGGCACTAGGCTATGCAATTATTTAGAAATAATCAATCAAACTTAAAATCTTCCTCTAAGTGCTTGGAAATTTTGTTGGATTTCTTGTGCGGAGAGTGCTCTGTTATATACCTTAAATGATGATATTTTTGCTCCAGCATGTCCTTGAGTACCCATATTTGTGAAATCAGTAGCACATAAAGCATAATGAGTTTGCTGCCCATTATTATATGGTGCTTGTCTTGAAAAAGTTGTTGTTCCTATTGATATTCCATTAATGTAAGCAGTTAGTGTAGTTCCGTTGTACGAAAAACCAACATAATACCACTGATTAAATGATTGATTTGAAGAAACTACCTTATTAGTAAGACCATTATGCCAGGTTGAAAAACTAAATGCTCCAGCAGAACTTATTTCAATATTACTATCATGCCAACCAGTATTGATAGTAGTCTGTCCCAACTCACTAACAATTTGTCCAGCAGATGTTGGATATACCCAAGTAAAATGGGAAACACTTGTACTTGAAAATTGAGAATTTAAACTTGTATTATTTGCTAAAACATAATCATTCGTCCCATCAAAAACAATAGACCCACCATTCGCACTACTATAAGTCGGTCCATTTGTGAGAGTTCCATTATTACTTCTACCACTCAAATTAGTCCAAGTGGTTCCAGAACCACGATAAGAATTCTGTTGTCCTGCGTCTAAATTTAATACAAGACCTTGTGTAACTATTTTAGGAAAAGTAGTTGCAACAGCAAAACTTTGACTAACCGTAGAAAGAATAGGACTCATCTAAAGTTACCATTTACAAGACCAAGGACTTGATAATTCGCAGCAGTACTTCCAGAACCTACTGTATTGATACCAGTAAAATTAAAGATATCATAACCACTCGAACCCACAGAAACCACAGCACCAGGATATCTGATTGTTCGTGAAACACCATTTAGATTGACTGTGGTACAGGCATATCCAGTAGCAGTTTGTATTGCAACAACAGTAAAAGACAGAACACGATTATCAAAAGAGCTATCTGTGGGAATACCAGTTACATTAAGAGTAATTGCTCCGTTTGGATTAGTACAAATTGCGACGTTACCACCACCAGTATTATAAACAAGACTTACTGTATTCCCAGAGATTACCGTAGATTTTTCTGAAACAGACTGAAGGCGTGAATCTGTTGCTGTGATAATACCCACAGATACATTTGGAGTTCCAGTTAGTCCTTGTGCAGTTGTTGCAGTTGTTGCCGTTCCTGTTAAATTTCCAACAAAAGAAGTTGCGGTAATTACACCAACACTCATTCCGAGAGTCGTGGTATTTCCAAGTCCCAATACATCATTTAATGTTTGAGATTCGGTGCTAATTCCTCCTCCAGAACCTGAACTGCTGGTGCTTGTAGTGTTATATGCGATAATATCTACTATTTCCCCACCGTAACAAGATTCGTTGAGGACAACAGAAGTTCCATTAGAAGCCGTATAATCAGAATCAGTTAACCTAACCCCATTTACATAAACATCAATAAATCCAACATTATAATTAACACTAAATGAAGTTTGACTGCTCGTTGCAGAAAAAGTGCTTGTTGTTCTTAAAGTTGGAAATGTTGCCCAAGTAACTCCAACTCCTGTGGATTTTAAGTACTGACCGTTTAATCCAGTTGAAGAAGCAACACTTACGGTTCCACTAATAACAAAATTTTGAACTGTAAGTGTAGATCCTATGGATACATTGTTATTATAGGAAATTGAAGTCCCGCCGTAGTTCTCCTTCCAAGGAGTAAGCGATGCTACGGTTGTTGCAATTCCAACTCCACCAGTGTCAACTTGAGCAAATAGTTGACCATCATAGGTGTTTAAACCAAGTTCGCCCAAAGGCAATTGGTCTACTGTCGGTCTTTTGCCGGGTACGGCTGACCTTTTAATTTTGATATTCGGATTGGCCATCAGGTCAAATTAACATTGTTGGTATATACCGTAGAACCCAATATATATTGGGTTATTACTCAGCATTAAAAATATTTATCCATTTTTCAATATGCCCCTTTCAAATTATTATCAGATTTTAACTCTTGTTGCTTCAATCTTTCTTCTAACTCAACTATTTTTGCAAGTGCTTGTTCTAATTTAGTTTCTGCAACGACCAGTTGTGTAAATAAATCCATTGCTTTTTTCTGGTAAGTATTTAATAGATATTTCAAATCAGTTTCGGATGCCATAATTTAAAATCAGAATGTTCCTCCATCAATAGTTATATTGATAAGATTTCTTGTTGACCCAGAGCAAGAAATTACTTGTGATTGTCCCGCACAATCATTAACAAAAAGTGATCCGATTTCCAAACCAGCATATGAAGATGGAGTTAAAACGCCGGAAGATTCTGATACTGCTGATGCGAGGACAATTCTTGATGCACTATCATCCCAATAGACAGCAGCCTTTTTGGCGGATCCATCATAATAATTTAAAAGTAATCCAAGATCAATGTTAAGATCTGATGTTGGTGCAGCTGCATCGACAAGACCAACTTCAATCAGAGCATCTTCAACAGTTAAAGTCTGAGTATTAACTTGAGTTGTTGATCCATTAATAAAAAGATTACCACCAATTGTAAGGTTGCCACTAATATTACCAGTAGTAGCACTTAATGTATTTGTTGTAACAATACCGGAAAATACTGAGTTCTTCCATCTCTTAGAACCGTTTCCAAGTTCATAAGTATTATCATCTGTAGGAATTAAGTTAGATGCAAATTCACCACCAACAACAACATTATCACCGTCAGTATCCCCGAGTCCAATTGTGCCACCACGGAAGGTTACAACACCAACGAACTCAGAATAACCCTGTACGTTTAAATTTTCACCAACGGTAAGATTCTTATTGATTCCAACACCACCATCAATCTGAACCGCACCACTATCAGCATTTCCAAGAGCGTTATTGGTTGTATCAGTAAATGAAGAAATACCGGTAAAAATTGGGCTTGCAGATCCACTAGCCCAACTTAAATTGCCACTACCATCATTTGTTAATACGCTACTTGCGTTTCCTTGAGTTCCTGGAAGATAATATGTTACAATTCCTGCCAGAGCTGCTGGTGAGGCAAGAGTAATATAATCTGAACCGTTACTAGTTCCTTCTACGAGGTTGACTCCACTACCAGTTGTAGAAGTTCCTTTTGTCCAATATCTATGAGAACCAACAAATTTATTTGTTGCAGTATCAGAAGTTAGACCAACATATAAATCATAACTATCGGTTGTAAATCCGGGTTCGCCAACTTGCAATCCAGGAAGATTTGCAAATAATCCTCTTTTAAACTGAATAACCGGTGCAGGCATTTTTATTATCTTTTACTTATTATATTTAGTTTTAAAAAGTTCCTGCATCTACATCAATTCTATCATCAAGATCAATATCAATGCGATCAAGGAATGCTGTTGCATAACCGACCAATCCTGGTTGATTTGTTTCTGTTGATGCAGCAGAATTCAATACCACATCTGGGTTAACTAATTTATATTTTTGTTGTGTTGCGTCATAAACTAAAACGTATTGATCTTTATTTGGAAGATCAGAAACTGAAACATCATTAAGATCTGAAAGTTTATCTGCCACAATTGTTTTTTCTACAGAAACTGCGTATGATTTTTGATCTATATTTTTTGCAGGAACAATAAATACGTTGATGCTACTGTTTTCCAAACTAACGTTGTATTCTGCCATGGATCTAAAAAACCCATTTAAATATATTTAGGTTGAAACTGATGGTGTTACCAAAGCCATCCCTTCAATCACTCTTGTTTTTTTAGATGTTGAACTATTTGTCAATACAATGTCATAGTAATATCTACCTGGATCCAAAGTATTTGTCACAGTATTTCCCATTGATATTGTGAGTTTTCCAGTTGCAACAATTAAAGATGAGGAAAATGAATATGATGTTGTAGACGAAGGAAATTTTTTTAACTTTGCGACAGCACTTTGGTTGGTTAAATTGTATGCTGTACCATCAGCATTCGTAATTGTAAAACTAGATGCGTGATCAGTGCCTTTTTCTATTGTAATATTTACTGATGGGACTGCCATGGCATTTTTTTAATTATTTATCTGGAGTTCCCAATTCACCTTTTAATAGTTTGGAAAGTTCTGCTGTTGATCCAACAAACAATGCATTAGTGACATTTGTGGGCCCGCGAACTTGTTTTGTTTCTTCAATATCTTTAAGTTTCTTTTGAAGGTCCATTAATTTATCCGTTGCATCAGAAACGTTTTTGATTAACTGACCAGCAACTTCATAAGCTCTGGGCATCTCACTTTCTGCTGCCAACTCAAGAATGCCATTAATTGCTTCTTGCCCCTTTTCAATAATTGAATACAAATTTCCTCTAGTATATTCATAATCTTTACGAATATCTTCTACAGAAGATGAAATGCTATCAATTTTAGATTCAACTACTTCAGTATCTGTTGCGACAACATCTCCAGAAACATCAAAGGTCTCATTGAGTTTGTCGAATTTCTTTGTCATCTTCATGATCCATTAAATCCAAAATCGTCACCAATTTGTATCAGATTATTATCGGTAGAAGTTATCCTTTTAACTGCAGACCCATTTACGTGAGGTGCAATAATAGTATTATCGGCCCCACGAGTTACTTTAAGAGTATTGCCAGTCTTAGATTCCACATACATTTCCTCATTGTCAACTGTAATATAAGTTCCTGTAGCAATGGAAGTTGAATCTACAACTTCAACGTAAATTGTAGTATCTAACGCATCAATATCTTTAGAAAGATTTGTAGTTACTGTGCCAGTATAATTTTTAATAGCTCGAGGTTCTACTGTATATGTAAGATCTCTTGATGGACTTGATGACTGATCTCCAGCAATATACCCAATAGAAACTTTTTTGATAACATCCTTTGATACGTCTACAATAGGTCCGAAGAGATATGTCTTTGCAGTGAATCGAAGCGTATAAATTAATGATCTACGGGTATCAAAGTCGCCCTCATAATCATCTCGCATTGAAATGCCTTCAAATACTACAGGAATATCTCGTTTTTCTCCAATTGTTTTTACTAAGTCAACAGATAAAGTATATGCTGGTTGAAAGTATGGTAATATTTGCTCAACAATTTGAAGCATGTCATCGTTGAGTTTCGTATATATTGATAACTCAAATTGCATGTTATATGGAACGGGCATGAAAGACTTTCTTGGTTTAGTTTTATCTGACCCTAAACCAGAAATAAAAGTCTGTGTCGTTGTAACTTTTCTTGAAGGATCATAATTTAATGTAGTAAATTCAAAAGACATTCTTGGTAGTGTAATCTGAACTGGTTTATTCAGATTATCACCAACCTGCTCCAGTCTTGCTAAGAATTTTTGAGTTGGTCCATAGGCTAAAGGAACTTTGATAACGCTTGTTACATTATCAGAATCATTTGTATGCTTAATGGAGATATCATTAAATAGAGTTCCAAATGCTACAATGGTGCTCCTCAATATCTCGTGATAAAAATATTCAAACATGTTAGCAATTCCTTATTTAATTTATTTAACAAAAAGATAATCTATCTATGGTGTTCCGAATGGATTTTTCTCAGAAAAATCAACTATTACGTTGGCTTCGGACTCAATAACATCATTTTGAGCATATGGATCAACTAAATTATCTGTTGAATATGTTCTTAGTTTATAAGATGCAGTGGATGCGGATCCTACAATTACATCTCCATTTACAAAATTGCCATTGATTTTATATACGTTGAGTTTTCCAGTTGGAGCATCCCAAGACTTCACTAAGGCAGTTGTTCCACTAATACTTCCAGTTACGGTTTCTCCAGAAATATAAGTTCCGATTCCAGAAGAAGTTGGAGATGCAACCGTAATAGATGGTGCGGTCGTATATCCAGCACCAGCATTTATGATTCTAATTGCAGTCACGACACCGACAGTATTGATATATGCTCTTGCAACAGCATTGATGCCACCACCTGGAGCAGCAGGAATTGTTACGATTGGTGGAGTTGCATATCCACCACCACCGCTTGTAACAGTAATAACTCCAACAACACCATTTGCTATTGATGCAGTTGCAGCTGCTCCAGCACCACCTCCACCAACAAATACAACTCCTGGAGCAACTGTATATCCATAGCCTGGATTTATAAGTTCAACCCCCTGAATTTTAGTTGATGTTGTACCATTACAATCAACAATGTTATCAATAAATGTGGCAATACCTACTGCTGTCAATCCACCAGATGGTGCAGAAGAAATTGCTACTTGTGGAAGCGATGTATATCCACGTCCTCTATTTGTCACTGTAATTAATCTTACAGAACCATTCAATATTCCTGTAATTGCCGTTGCAGTTGTTCCAACTCCAACTAATTGTAAAGTTTGTATATATCCAGCAGTTAAAATATTATCATCAATTTCATCAATGCTAGTATTAATCTCTTCATCTTCATATCTAAAGAGTTCACATTTTAATTCATAGACATAGGTTTTTTGTAATTGATAAAATGGTTGTTCATGCTCAACAAATTTAATTTCAAATAATCTATCACCCAAAGGAAAATATATTAAATCTCCCTCTTTTGGTCTACTAATTAATTCAATATTTGAAAGACCTTGAGCTAAAGGAGTTATATAAGTCTCAAATCTTTCTTTTGAAATAGTAATTGTCAAATCCGTTAATGGTTGTATACCAAACTTAGAAAGTATTGTCCCTTGGCCTTCATATCCATCATAAGTATTTACATAAGCTTCGATTGGATATGTATTATTAAAAGTTGATTCAATAACTTCTTTTATAATACTTTTTTTAGTAATATATTTTCTTGGAATATAGTAAATTTCAACTCCGTACATGCGAAGTTGTTCGTTAATCAGATCTTGGATTAACGATTGCTCTGTTTTTGATCCTTGAAGAAAAAATGGATTAAGCATATTATCCGATCATGTCTAATGGTGGTAACTCATAAGTATTAGACATTCTCTCCATAATGAGATCTATTTCTTTTTGGCCATCATCATACATTTGTCTTCCGTTCAGTTCAACACCACCAGGAAGTTTAACACCAGTAAATTTCATCATATTTTGACCCCACTGACGTTTGATCAATGCAGTCAAGTATGGCTTAAGGAATGAATCATTCCAAACTCTTGAATAGTCATTTGGATCCAGTGTTCTAAAGCAATCAATGATAATATAGTTTCCTACAGCCGCACTTCCCCAATCAATATCCAAATATAATCTATCTTGTCTCTTATTAAATCTAATTTGTTTTTCTGTAGTCAAAAGAAAATCAATATCTTCAAGATATGTCTTAACCATCGCATACGTTAACAGTTCAGTTGATCCCCAATAGTAAATATCATTTAAGAATAACTGATATTTGACGCTGAACATGTTATGGGTAATACTATTTGTCCCATCAAACTTGTAGATTTTATTAACTCCAATCACCGATGGCGGAACTGGCAAATAGTTACCATTTTCTTCAAATTTAAATGAAGTAGTAAGTCCAACAGTTTCATTGACTGTTGTTGTAGTTATACCAACGCCACCTGCAGATCCTCCTCTTGCTCTTCCCCTATTAATATCATCTTGAGTGATCTGATACTTCATGTAGGTTTGATAGACACCATCAAAATGTCTTTCTTGAAAATACTGAACCGCATCATCGACAAGATCTTCAATTTGCTCATCAGCAACGTTGATCTCCAAAACTGGATAACCCAGTTTTCTTTTGCAATAATCAATCAGTTCTTGTCTTGTGCTGGGTTGGGCCATTTGAGTTCAGATAAAACTTCTGCTTGCTTAAGATATAATTTTAAAAACGATTTAGCTACATTTTTTAATTCATCAATATCGCTTATACTATCTATATCACGAGCAACCCTTTCATATTCAAAGGACTTATTTAAATTTGTTAATTCAATTTCATTTGGATTCATTTGCTAATGCCCTCAAAAGGTTTTTAATTTCATTTAAATCATTTTTCATTTCGTTTACATCATTTTCAAGAGATTCCATTCTTTCTTTTTCTGTATCCTTAATTTTTTTAAGGGACTTATAGTTTTCATATTCATTTATGTTTGTATTTACAATGGCATTAGTGTTAATATCACGTACAAGATTGCTATGTCCTTCAACTTTATAATGATGTAAGTTCATAGTTTTATGCTAAAGCAATTACTCTAAGATCTCTTACTCTTGGCGGATTGGCCATATTTGTAGAAGATCCAACTAATTTAAGGCTAAAATATCTAAAATCTGGAAGATTGTTTTTGGTAAACACATAGTCTACAAATTCTAAATCTTGAGACAAGAAGTTGTAATTGTCAGACTTAGCAATTAGTTTGTCTGATGATCCATCACTTGCAGATATGTTGATAACTTCGCCAATTCCATTTAAATTACTATATCCTGGGAAAGGATAGTAAATTGGAGTTTCATTTGGATCTTTCATAACTGCATAGAATGCTCTTAAATCACTGTCTCTATTTACATATGCTGCAGCAACCACTTTAATTGATGAAGCAGGGACCTCAAGTGCAATTGAAGTTGTAGCATAAACAAATGCCGATGGATCTTCAATCAGACTAGAAGTTCTAGAATCGGTTGCATAATTTGAAATTGCACTATTGATTCTATTACTTACAAAAACCACGTTTACTCTGTCAAGATCAATTACTGGAGAAATATTAGAATTGTTTGTAGATAGATTTAAATTTAAAGTAAATGATTTATTGCCAGGTAAAGATCCAAGGTTTGTTGTTTCGTTTACATGCGATGCAACAATTCTAGTTGAAGATAGATAATTATTTTGATCCAATGCAATCTGTTCAAATCCTTTATTTGCAAATGATATCTCAGTTCCATCAACACTTGTTCCACTAACAGTTTTTACACTTGCAGAAATTGAAGTTCCTGTCAGAGTTAATGTTTGAAGATTTGGCCTTACAATTTCAAAAGGAATATTTTGTGTAGCATAGATGTTTGAACCACCAGTAGATTTTGTTTCTTTGATATACAAGAGTGGGAAACTGGTTCCAACACTTCGATCAATTCCAGAAGTGCTAGGATCAATCTTAATGTAATAATAATCAAGATCCTTAGATCTGACTGTAGTAAATCCAACATCATCTAATGAATGTGTCTTGTTGATTCTTCTTAAAGAAATCCCATCCAGTTCATATTTAAATACTGGAGTTCCAAAGGTATAAGAGAATTTTGGTGTTTGGTCAATCTGTCTTGTAATTCCGGTTAAAGTATTGCCGCTTACTCCTTCATAAGAAATAATTTCATTTTCAATCTTAATGTATCCTGGATTTGTTGAACTTACGCTTACATTTTCAAAGGTGTTAAAAGTACTCAATGAAGTGGATGGATCAACAATCATATCAGAAAGAGTAATAACTCCACTATCCTGATTTGAATATGCTACAGAAAGTTTGGTCGAAGTAATATCAGAATATGCATCAGTAATTGTAACTGAATTATTTGAAGAATACATTCCATGATTCTTATGATTAACCTTGATGAATAATCCTTCGGTTTCTTCAGAGATAACTCCAACAGACGAAACTTTTACATCTCCTCCAGTTACGTTTAGATCAGTGGTTCCAACTCCAGTTCCAATAAACGCGATTGTACTTCCAGCTCCAGTGGTAAATGTTCCTTGAACATTGTCAAGGATTAATTGATTAACACCAGCAATTTGCTGTACAGAAAGTTGTAAATTTTTTCCAATAGTGCTTCCATTAAAGTTGGTAATTGTCAATACATCACCAACACTATATCCAGAACCACCAGCATTTATTGTTGCTCCAACAGCAACACCACCAGTGATGGTAATATTTGCCGTCGCATTAATTCCAGACCCAGTAACATTTGTTAGTGCAAGGTTGGTAAATGCTCCGTTTGAATATCCAATGCCAGTATTAATGAGATTTAGTGTTCCTGTTGCAGATCCAGCAGCTCCAACATATTTTCCAGTTGCATTTGAATTTCTTTGAATGATTGTATTACCTAAAGCTAAATTTACATCAGTTACAGTTGTTCCAAGTCCAACTGCAATTTTTCTTGAATTGAATTCAAGTGAATTGTTTAAAAGATTTGCAACTTGTCTATTTCCAACATCAAGTTTCGGATTGTAGAAATTAACATCACCAGAAGTGGTGATAAAGTTAGCTTTATAAATTGTAAATTTCAAATCTTCATATTGACTTGGATCCCAAGTTGATCCATTTTGAGATTTAAACAACGATCCTAAATTTGGTTGCTGAGTCACAACAACTCTTTGAGATTCTGCAAGATTTGCTGTGCTAATTTCAGTTTCTCCTAATCTAGAAATCCAAACATTATATGTGCTTGCTTCAGATAGAAGAACAATTGAATGTTCTTGTCCACCTTGCAGATAAATTGGAGATGGAAAAGTAACAGTCGTTGCTACAGAACCATCTTCGGAAACATTAATATCTTTTGGTTGAACTACAACTTCACTGAATGGATAAATCGATGCCTTAGGAATTCCCAATTCCATGGGTCTTAATTGTACAATCAGAGGTAAAGTATCATCTTTTGTTTTAACAAATATATCAGCCTTAGTAACAAAAATACCAGTTTCATCAGTAACAAGGAAAGATTGTGCTAATGGATCAAATGGTTGTCCTACAGGGACTTTAGGACCTATTATTGATCTGGTATCAGTTACAGTTCTTGGAGTTACTATTGCCTCCCTTGTAGATTGTATTGTTTCCTGAACACTATTTAAATATCCAGATGCAAAATAATTTACTTCACCTAAAGAATCTACAGTTCCTTGTACAAGAGAATTAACTGAACTACTTGTCAATTTAAATGTTTTAGTTCCCGTTTCAAAAGATGGATTTGATGGTACGTTTGGATTTGGAATATAGAAAGATCCAATGACAGTTCCAACATTATCTGCAACCAATCTTACATTATTAATAACTGCCTGAGCTTGACTGGTTTGTCCTTTTAAGACAAGACCGTTTAAAACTCTACCATAGAATTGACCAGATACTTCTGATGACAGACTCGATGTATCAACATTTAAAATCGTTGATGTTGATGAATAAACAGATGGAATTGCTGCAGTGTTTTGTTGATCATAAGGATTTCTTATATAGATATCAACTGGTGTATTATATGGTCCATACTTATGATTTGCTGTTGCAACTCTAAACGAAATTTCTGTCGTTGTTTGTCCAGGAGTTGAGTTTACATTAGTAAAAGAAGATGCAAAAGTTCCAATTACAGTTTCGCCAACTTGGAATATTCCAGATTGCATTGTAATTTCAAGAAGTTTTGGAACAATGTAATTGTTTACATCTTCTCCATCAAAGAAAGAATAGACTCTTGTAAATGGTCTGAATCTATTTGCAGTAAATTCAACATTCCTAGATCTCATGAACTTAACAAGTTCAGTCGAAACAACTCTATCACCCAAAGATACTGTTTTGAGATTTTCAGTTACTTGGAATGCGATTCCAGTTCTTTTTTCAACGCCAGTTTGTTGTGCAAATCTTTGCAGCTGCCCAATCCCGCGACGGAAGTCGCGGTTGCGTTCTATTGTTTCATTTGTACCAGTCCAAGTGGTTTCCCAAGAACCCCAGAATGGTGCTGTGGATCCTGATTGTGGATCAAACCCTGAAGATGCAAGTTGCTGAACTGTGCTTGCATAAGTATCAACGCTAATTGTTTTTGGATCAAGTCTAACTTGATCTGTCCAAGTATCAGATGAGGGATACAGTTGAATTGATCCAACATACTTTGTTACCAAATATGGTGTTACATTTTCAACCCTGGTAGCATAAGGTTGAATAATATAAGAATCATCAACATAATCTAATGTGATTAATTGTCCAGTTCTTCTAACATTATTTGCAACTAAATCAGTGACAAATTTTGGATCTGCTGCAGGATCTACAGATTGTCCAATTCCAACTAAAGATTTGGATCCAATCATCAAATCTAAAGATGTGCAATATGGCGATGGTCTTAATTCAGACTTTGCAACATCAATAGAATTTTTAATTGATATTGTTTTGTTTTGGAATTGTGTTGATCTAAAATTATCTACAAAAAATCCAGATTTAAATCTATCTAACCCATTGGCATCCTTTACTTTAAAGTTATTTGTATCTATTTCCAGAAGGTTCAGTACAGTGTGATTTTCAAGTCTTGTTAATCTAGTTTCAAGTTTTGCAATATCCTTCATCTGATATCGCTTATGTTCAAACAATTCAATAGAAGTTTTAGTTACATCTGCAAGATATGGTGGTAAAACTATAGATGCTACTTCTAATGCATCATCCACTGTAGCTGGAAGTTGAGGATTTTCTGATGGTTCACCCTTAATTAATTGGAACTGACTGTTTTTATTCAAGAAAATTCTATCAATTCTTCCCAAGTAATTTTCATATGATAAAGTGATTGATTCATCCGACGCAAGAATATTTTTTCCACTGTTTGAAACTTGTGAGAATGATCTTGACAAAAATTCAAACGGAGAACGAGATCCTGTAGAAACAGTGTAGTTTGAAACTACTGGTCTAATATCCAAGATATCAGAAACTGCTCTTACATCATCTACAAGTGAAAGATTGCCATAATCAAATTGACTATAAGAATTTACAGTGGTAATATCACCAGAATCAGAAGATAAGAAACTTGCCGCTTCAAAAATAATTTTGAGTTGTCTTACTGGTTCCTTTACATTTGATTTTCTGACTATTTTTGCATAGTCAAGAATAGTATCTTTTCTAGCAGCATCTAAAGCATAACTGTCAGTTACATCTTTATCAGAAAGTGAAACTACCGAAATAACGGCCGTTATTCCAGAATCACTGAACTTAACATTTTCTGTTTCTAAAAATGCAATATCATTGAGATAGATAAAATCAATTTGAAAATCATTATTTTTTGCAACATATACACCAACTGCTCCACTAGTTTGACCAATAAATTGCTCACCAATCAATAAATCTGTAGTTTTATTTGTTGGGCCGTCCAAACTACTAAAAGTTATTTTTGGTAACGCAGCAGCAGAAGTTCCGCTCGATTCAAAAATACCATATATTTTTGTAACATCGGCTCTGTTTAATGAAATTTCTTTATCTTGAACTCTAGTTCCATACGCATAAGAACCATAAGTTAATCCATCATTGATTGTTGTGGATCCAATACCAGAAGAACTGTATTTTGATTTGTCCACAATTAAGGATACAATTCTATTTTTATTCTTAACTTTTGAAGTTACATTTGACTTTCTTAAAGTAGCAATTAATCTTGAACCAGCGTCATTTGCACCTAAACCGTAAATTGTGAGTTGTTTTGCTTGCTCATCAAATACAAGTTTATCAGAACTTAGAGATTCAAAAGATCCGTCAGAACGAACTAAAGCATATCTTTCTTCATCAAACGGTAAGAAAACTTCATTTGATGAAGAAGTCAAAGTATTAGATTGTTCACTTGTAATAGTAACTGCAAATTCTTTTTTGATGGTTAAAGAAGAATCAGTAAGATCTACAGACTTTACAAATGGTTTTTTGAAGAATGTGTATAAAGTATTATCTGCAGATGATTGAAAATTTGATCCTAAGATTTTTAAATCGGATAATGTCTGAGCCGTTGCAGGTGCTGTTCCTTCACATATTCCAGTTACGGTGGTTACACCAGTTACAGTAATTGATCTATCAGAAACTGATTGTACACTACAGTATGTTGGAACTGTTGATCCAGATATTGAAAATGCTACTAAACCACCTACTTTTACATTATTTGTAAATATAAAATTAGTGTCTGATGCAATAGAAATACTACTAATTCCAGTTGCAGATCTTGCAGTAATTGAAGATAATCCAACAAAATACTGAGTTGATAGAATAATATCTGCCGTAAAAATAGTTGCTCCAACTCCAGTCACATATTGGGAGACTGATAAAACATCTTTTGTAGTATATGCAGTGACGGCAGTTGATACTCTACTTGTTGTTTCTACACCATTAAAGATGAATTTTTCACCAGAAACAAATGATCCCTGAACTCCATATGCAGTTAAAATTCCTACGTTATTAACATCATATCTTAAATGTGCGGTGGCCCCACTAGATTTTCCTTGAATATGAGTTGGAACTGTCAGCGTAGTATTTTGATTCAAAGAAATTTCTGTATAAGTATCAATATCAAATAACGCAAGGTCCCATTGGTTTAAATTTTGATTTAAAGTATTGTAAGATCCAGACTCCAGTGCAAAATCATAAACTCTTGCCAGACCAATTTCTTTTCCCGCTCCTGTTGTTGAAGAAATTCCTACTCTAGAGTTTCTTAAACTTACGATAAAAGGACTTGCAAGATTTAAGTTTGGAGATCCTGCAACTCTGTTTAAAGTAAAAGTTGGTCCAGTTAAATATGTAAGATTTACATCCGTATTTGTATTAGTTGTTCTTGGTTTTTCAAAATCTACATATGTTGCAGAAATATTTTCAACTTCAAATCCTTGAACATATGCTTTTCCTGCAGAAATTCTATATGTTCCTAAATCTTCTCTTGGAGTGTTATTATTGTAAGTTAATTGATTTTGATTAAAAATACCATTATTTCCTAATCTGTTGTTCAATGTTTCTTTAGATGAAACATCAAGTGGTCTTACATAATAATCACCAGATTCTTCTGAAGTTCTTCTAGCTAATTCTGTTGCTAAAATATTTAAAGTTGGATTTGTAGCAACATTTTTAATTAACTCTCCATTTCTAATTTCTAAAAGACCTACAAAATTTTCAGTATTTGTTGTGGTAATATCTCTTTTACTTAAAATTGCTTTAATTTTAAATCTATCAGCACCCGGAGCTGCATAATTTGAGAATCCTTGTGCATTATCATTTAATGAATCATCATCATCTGATGTTACAATTTCTTCAATAACATCAAATCCAACTTTGTATGATGATTTATTTGAATATGGATCAAGAACTAAAATTTGATCCTTAACATTTACAAAAATTCCTCTTAAAAAATATACTCCAGAAGATAAAATAACAGCAGATCCCACTGCTGTTGAATCTATTGTTGTATTTGCAAATCCTTCTCCTGCTTGGATAATAATATTATTTTTAGTGAACGATTCTTCAAGAACTAATTTTTCTTGATCAGAAAAAGTTGACTGGTCATTATTTACTCCAGAAGCCAAATATGATACGTATAAAGTTGTATATTCATTATCATCTTCATTTTCACTCAAAACATATGCAATTTTAGCTTCAACTTTTGATGTATCTCCTTTAATTGTTTTTCCAACTAAGTCATTTACATATAATCCAACATTTACACCCAAATACGAATTTTCAATTTTTACCGCATTAAATCTGGTATTATAATTGATTTGCCCCGGTATTACAATAGACCCTTCTTTAAAAGTAAAATTTCCAAATTGTTCAATTTGATTTTGTAAAATTGACTGTAATGTTGTTAATTCTCTAGCTTGAACAGGATATCCTGGTTTAAATAAGACTCTATGATAGTTTTTATCTGCATTAAAGTCATCAAAATATGGAGAAACATTGAGATTAGTTTGCTGGGGCATGACTCGTTAGAATTGCAAAATTACTTTGATATCTTCTTTTTGATTAGACGATCTTGTAATAGATGGTCTATTGTCAACATAAATTGTATTTCCAGAATACTTTTTAACTTCTGGATCAGAAATTCCACCTGTAAAAGATTGTCCAAAATAATATGTCTTACTATTTATTGTGGTTGAAAAACCAGTAAAGTTAGTATCGATAGAAAGACTTACACTTCCACCAGAAATAAATATTGTTCCACCAACTCCAGGATTTGATGTGAACCTATTTAATTTAAATCCATAAGTTGGTGATGTATTTTGTGTTCCGTCTGTATTGAATCCAACAAGACTTCTATCTTGCCAATATTTAAGAACACCTGTTGATTGATCGTAAGAAATAACTCTACCTACGGCGGTGGAACCAACACCGACAGTTTGAGTAAATCTACTGTCAGCAGTAAAAGTAGCTGAGGTATATCCAATGCCAGTTAATTTCAAAGCATAAACAGCACTTGCCTTTGGCAAATCTAGTAAAGATGTTGAGGCATATGCTTGAGGATTTTCAATTATACCAACTCTTGCAATTTCATTACCAGTGATAAAGTCTGGATTTTGATTGTCATTTTCTATACGGGAATATATTAAAACATTGTCAGCTCCCAATTCTCTATAGATATCAGCGCCATGCCCGCCTTTAGGTGGAATGATGACATTAAAGACTGGATCTGTTGTTGCTGTTGGAACATTTCCGGCAACCAAATCAACTGTTCCATATGTATATCCTGATCCACCTTTGGATATTGTAATTGACTGAACCTTTGAATCATTGTTAATAACAATGGTTGCTTCAGCTCCAGATCCATCACCTTTAATGGGAACTTTAGTATATGTTTTATTGGCAGTTCCAATCCCAACTCCGCGACTGATAACTGTAGCAATTTTTAATTGGCCACTTGTTGCTGCATTATTTCTAACTGCAGCATCTGCTGTATTTGTATACCAGTCATTAGGAACTGGCATAAAATTAATAGAATCAAACTTTACAATATTACTTGGTTTGATTGTGTATAGATATTTCCAAATATATCCATCGCCACTGTTTCCTGCTGATCTTGGCTCTAAATCTGTAAATGTTGGTTCGTCTAAAGATGGTTTTCCTTCTGGATTTTCTGGATCAGTTCCATTTTGGAGACAAATATAGACTTTATAATCGCTATTTACAACGTAATAATTTGCAGAATACAAACTTACTGCACCAGATGGTTTTGCTATGTTAGTGACACTAATATCATGACGATACATATCATATGTTGTTCCAGATTCCCAAGTAATTTTTCTAATTACTTGTTGAACATCACTGGAATTTAATTTTTTCAATGCTATTGTTGTATCCCAATAATCATTCTCTTGATCAAAATTATCTTTAGGTGCTGGTGGATTTGTATTCCAAGTTGAACTATAATCAGTTGCATTGGGTAAACCAACAAACACATAGTAAGAATTTGAAGAAGAAGTTGCCACAGAGACAAAATTCTTAGCATTCAGAATTCTTAATTGGTCAGTTATAATTGCAGCCATTTTGCCGTTTTTTTATCTATTTATGTAGTGTAATTGCGAGACTTGAGTGGTTGTATTCTTTGAACAACCGGTGAAGTTGTAATTCCAGATAATCCTGTATTATAAATTGTAAACGATTCTGGATTAGATCTAGTAAGATTTGTAATCCTACCCCAACTAAATTCACCATAGAAATTGCTAAATCCAATTCCAGTTATACCATTGTAGTTTTGCAAACTTACAGTAACTTTTGTCACATAAGTAATTCCAATCCCCAGAACACTTGTTTGAGCAATTGAAACTGCAGCAGCCTCATAGATGTTGTCGATAAACTGAGTTCCATATCCAACTACTGTTCCATCTTGACGAATAGAAGTAACTGCAGATCCAACATTAGAATTAAACACGACGAAGTAATAACCAGTTTGAATACCACTAATTCCTGTTGTTGCAACTCCAACGTTATTTACAGAGGTGTTTCTTAAGAATGAGTTTGTTGGAACAAACAAATCTAAAACAAGTCCTGTAGATGCTACACCTACAGAAGTTGTAGAAATACCAGTGATAACTCCAAAGTCTCCACTGTAATTTACTTTCGTAATTTTTTCTGTTTTTGAACTTGGAGATTCGATAAGAACAACTGGTGGATTTGATGATGTATATCCAGTTCCTGGCGATGTGATTGAAATTGTTGTAACAGACCCTCCAGTCAAGGAAGAGACTGCAGATGCTCTCTGAGTCGATCCTAAACCAACAGGGGACTCGATTGTTACTGATGGTGCAGAAACATAACCACTACCACCGTCACTGATTACAATAGAACTAATTGTTCCAGCAACTGAAACAACAGCTGTTGCAGCTGCTGCTACTATAGTATCTTGTGATGTGATAATAATTCTTTTTGGTTGTTGATCTGAAGATGTATATTCGCTTGAATTATCAAAGAAAGTTTTTACACTTTCGACAAATATCACATCAGAAGTTACACCAACGTTTTGAATAATATTAGTTGTTGGTTGAATCAGTGCTTCATAACTTTCTCTATCTTTTCCCACTCTTTGAGCATTAATAATTTTGTCCTCAGTTTGTCTGCATAATGTAACTGGTCTGAGCAGAGTCGTATCAAAAGAAAGACCAGCACCATTATAAAGACTTGTTAGAACTGCATCAGATGACTTAATTTCAGTAACTAGTCTTTCAGTTTCAGTTAAATCTTGATTATCTGAATGCAATGTTAATTCGTCACCAATCTTTACTGTTTCCAAAACATCAACAAATTCAACGTCAACATCAGCATTTCCCTTATAGAAAATAATTTTTGAAACACTATCAATCTTAGGAGGCTCTGGGAATATAATTGTACTTCCCCCATTAAATTCATATCCAATTCCAGGAACTTGAAGTATGTCGTTTATAAATATCAATAAAGTTGCTTGAATGTCAATATTTGAACCTTTTTTAGATCTAATCGTGGTTTGAACACCATCAATACTTAATGGGAAGTCTTTTCTTTCACCATCAAATAATGAATCAATAGTATCAAATACTTGTAAATCTCCAATCACCCACCCAGAAAAACTATCTTTAAATGTTCTATCAATAGAAACCTGGAACTCTTTAAACGTTAAAGAAGTATCTGTGGGTATACCAGTTGAACCACCAACTTCAACAGTTAATATTTCTCCTTGACCATATGAACGACCAATATTTTTAATTTCAAAATTGATAACACTAGAACCTTGGCCAACAATAATATCAGCTGTTGCCTCTGTACCAAATCCAGTTCGTGATGCAGAACTGTAAATTAATGGAATATTTGAATAAGAAAGTGGATCATCAAAAACAACAATTGGTGGATTGGTTGAAGTATATCCTACTCCAGGATTTGTGATTGCAATACTCACAATATGTCCACCACTAATAGCTGCTGTTCCAATAAATTCAATATTTGGTGTTTCGACACTTGAAGTTTGGACGCCAACATTAACAATGGTTTGAATCCCTGCTCTATATCCAGACCCACTATTTCCAATGCTAATTGAAGAAATTGTTCCTGCTATGGATACAATTGCAGTGCCTCCAGCAGAAACAAGTGGTTGATATCCAAATCCAGCAGTAGATCCAACGGAAATAATTACACCTCCACGAGGAATAGACGCAGTGTTTACATCATGTGAAGTAGAAGAGGCAGTACCAGTAAATGATATTGAGGTAATACCAGAATTTTCTGTTAAAGTATAGTCTCCAATTATATTAACTAATCCAGATCTCTTTGGTTGTTGGAATATTGAATTAATTAATACAATAGCATTTGATGTTGATATTCCAGTGATATTTTGCGAATTGGATCTTAAAGTAAAATCTTTTGTAGTCGCATCAAATAGATCTGATATATCATCAAAAATATAATTATCATGATAAGATTCTTGTAATGAATTTGGATCGCCCGATTTTAGAAAAACTCTTCCACTGAATGTTGTACTAGTTGACAGTCCAATATAATCTTGTTCATCTGGTCTCGATGATGGATTTGGGAATGGAACTTCACCATATGGTGCCTCTGCAAAATAAACATAATTATTTGCAATATTAAAATTACCAAAAACTTTTCTAACCGTAGTTCCAGAAGCATGTGTTGATAGTCCTGTTCCCATCCATCCTCGGTCAACAAGAACGTTGTTAGTAGATCCAAATCCAACGGATGTCAACCTCATAAATTCATTATTAATTTTTACAATGTCACCAGCAAAAAACGAAGTAATACCAGAAATATGAATTGAATTATCAATTAACTCAACACCAAGAGATAGTGTTGTTGTCACTGCAGTAGATACTATTGGTGATTGAATTACATTATCAAGACCAATGATAACTTTTGAATTTTCGTTATTAACTCTTAAAACATGAGAAGTGCCAATACCAACACTTGAAAGTGTTAGGACTGAAGGTGGAATTCTAAGTGCTTCTGATGCTGAAGCAGCAACTTGAATGTGTAGATCACTTGACTTAACAACATATAAAGTTGCTGGAAGTTTATCAGTTGATCCAACTCCTGTTATCGTTGTAGTTGCAATTCCAATTGCTTGTGTCGTGCCAGCTCCAGAGTGTGCGTATGATAATTCTTGTCCAGTTACAAAGAAATGCTCTGGAATTTTTATTCTATTATTGCTTATGTCAATAATGTTTGGATCATCACCAAGAATATATCTTTCAAAAATTGGTTTGTCTTTATGAGTTAAATAGAAAGATTTTTTAACATCAATTAGCGTTCCCTCATAATCTCCATAACCAGATTCTATGGATCCATTTATAAAATCAACAGATGAGGTTAGTGATGAGTCGTGTATGTTTGTAATTGCATGTTGATAGACTCTAACTTCTACATTTGCGTTTGCAATTGGAGTAAAGGATAGATTTACATCAGATGGATTATCAATTGTAAAAGATCCTATAGAAGATCCAGTTTCAAGAACTGCAAATTCAGTTAAACAGGTGTTCCCGCTATTTGATACCGAAACAAGTTCTGAAACCTGATATTGATTATTTGTTTTATCTTCAACAACAGCAATATAATATGCACCAAACGAAGTATTTGGATATTGTGATACAATGTTAGCTGTTGGTGCTATCGATGATGCAATTGACGTTATTGTAGATTTTATAGTGGAGTCAGTAATAGTTTGCGATCCTGTAGTCGTCGAAGAAGTATTTCCAATAGAAACTATAAATGCATTAATATTGTAGTTAGTTGTTAATCCAGAATTTGGAGTGATATCAATATTCAAATTAGATCCAGAAAGATAAGCATTATAAGTTCCCAGTCCACTTATAGCAGTTGGAGTTATATCATTTGCGGTCATTTGACCATATTCTATTAATGATACTGATGTCCCATCATGAATTACAGTAACTTCATCAACTTCAAAATAAGATTTGTCAGATGCTTCAATTTGAATTAAAAGTTTAGATGCTCTATAAGTAGATGCAATTCCAACAATGGTTGAAGCTGTTGTGGTTCCAACCGAAATATTTTGTGTAGATGTTTTTACTACTACAGAGTTTCCAAGAGAAACCGTTCCAATTCCAGTTGTAATATCTCTTAAATTATAGGATGCTAAACTTACATCATAGTTATTAACTAAGAAATAATTTGGATAGAAGAGAAGATTTGCCTCTGTGCCAAAAATTCCAAAATCAAATGATCCAAGATCATGTATTGTTTCTACACGTCCATATTGATTTAAATATCCATTTGTACTGTCATGAAGAAGTGAAACAAGTAATACTTGTTGATCAGTTATTGTAAATCTATCAGTTATTAATGTAATATATTTTCTAAATCTATATGCATTCAAATCAAATTCGTCAACTGAAAAAGTATCAACAACACTAAATTCTGTTAATCTGGCAGTGCTATTAAATTGAGGACTTAAGTCATCAATCATCAAAACTCTATTTCCAATCGATTCAATATAATCTTGTACCAACTTTGAGTTGAATGTTATTTGATTTGAGTTAATTTTGTTATTTAAATTAATATTGTTTTCTTTTGCCAAATCAAAATCAAAAATGCAGTTAGTATCAATTACTGCATCAATATCTACAATTGCTTGGAAGTCTCCATTATCTTGACTTGTTGCAATACCAGAATAATCTGATGAAGACTCCAATATTAAATCGCTGAATTTTTTAAATCCTGATGTGTGATTTAAATCGCTAACAACATCATTCCATGTATCTAAAGAAACTTCGGATTTAAGAGCGTATGAAAAATATTGATAATAATCATTATCATGCATTCTTTGTAAAGCATTATTTAAAAATCCAGTTTCAGTGTTCCATCCTTTTTTAACAATAGAAGATGATTTTACATCATAAACAGAATCAAAGTTAATAACTTCCTCTATTCTACCTTGAGAATTAGATGATTCACCAAATATAATTTGATTTGGCAAGAAGTCCAATTCTGTGGCTATTTTCAAATAACTACTTTCCTCTTCCCAACTGAGAACAAATCCTGAAGAAGTTTCTGAATAAACATTTTCTCCAACATAAAATTGATTTTTTTGAAGTTCTACATTAAAAATTGGGAAATATTTTTGAGGAACAATTCTACCGTAAGAATTAACAGGATCATAAGTTCCTGGGATTTCATCAGTAGATATGTATTGTGATAAATTATATGAAACTGTAGCTCCAACTCCACCAATGTTTGGATCAGTATTTACGATAGTAAACAGGGTATAATTATAATTTTCTGAGTTATATCCTTTTGCTGTAGATCCTACTCCAACACTAATACTCTCTATTAAAACTTTATCGCCAATATCAAATGGAAAATCTGAAGCATTGCTAAAACTTGCTCCGAGAGTCACAACAACATCTTTTGAAGACTGGATAAATTTTATAGTGCTAATTCCCACTCCATTAATGTTATTAACTGGAATAATGGTAGGAGTTACATTATTAATTCCCTTAGTATTTTTTAAAATTGCAACTTGAGAATCTCCAATGCTGTATGACAAGTCAACGTCAGAAATTACTTTATTAGTCAAACCATCAATTACTACCAGATTGGGAGCTATTGTATAATTTTTACCAACTGAAGCAATACCTATTGATTTAAATGACGTTAAGGACTCAATCTTTAATATTTCTGGTAGTTTAGCAAAAGGTCTTAAACTTAAATCTGAAGGATAATCAAATCCAATGTCTTCTATTTCAACTTTAGTAACGGAACCAATTCCTGAGCTGGATGCAATTAAAACTGCTCCAGTTCCATATGTTGATGAAACTTCAGTTATTCTTGGTGTTTTTTGATAGTTTCTACCCTTTGATGTAACTGAAACGGAATTTATTTTACCAAAAGCTGTAGTTGAATTTGTATAATATTCTAACAGTCCACTAGTGTCTGTATAAGAACTAGCTTCGAGATTTTTTAAAATAGTATATGAAAATTCAGTATCAGATTCTCTAATCACATTGAATTTTCCAGAGTATACACTATTTTCTAATACTACTTGATTGTAAGATGATATTTCATCATCAATAATAATTTCTTTCTTAATATTATTGTTTGCGTTTAAATCTATTGGAACCAAAGAATAATATAAAATTGAAGGAACGTTATCGGTTGTTTTTAACGCAACCGTTGCGGTAGAAGTTACACCAATAGATCCAGTTTTTACAACTTCAAATGAAGATGAAGATGAAGTTGAATCAAAAACATTTTTAAATTTAGAATCAGTGTAGAAGTTTAAATCAAATGCTGAATATTGAACTCCATTATTGAAGAATGACAAAGAAGAATCCGAAACATCAAATACTAAAGTATAGTTTTTAATTAAAGTAATTTGAGGATTTACTTGTGAAATTGTTCCAGAGGAAGCTGTGCTAATCCCAACAACAGTTGGAATAGGTTGCACTGCGCTATAATAAGTTTCCGATAATTTGATTCTATTTTCATCTACAGGGACTGCATAATAAATTGACTCATTTGATAATCCACCAGAAGGAGCAGTGGAAGTGTGAATAATTTTTTCTCCAACTTTGTATTTGTGATTTGGTATTGTAATCGTATCATTTTCAATATTGACATCTCCAGAAACAAAAGATCTTGGATTAGCAACTAATCTTCTGTTGTAATTATCATACTTTACTGCCACTGTAGTCGTTAATCCTGGATTTACATTAACATAAACATCATCATTTACTGTTAAACCATGAGAAGATGCTGTTGATACTGTAACTTTATTTCTACTGACTTGTGCGCTCAAGATATTGGAATAACTCGTTTTAAAACTATGACTATTTCCAACTCCAATACTTGTAAAGTAAAGTATATCTGTTACAGTGCTGCCAATTCCTACAAAAGATCCTGTGCTTCCAAGTCCAACTCTAAATGTAGATATGCCAATCAAATCATCGGAAATTTTAGCCGCATATACGACGGAGTTTTCTGCAAGTTGAAAATTAGAAATTCCATCAGTAGAAATTGACACTGAAGTTCCACCATTAGACTTATAAATTAATGGTATTCCAGTTGTTAATTGATGACCCGGTAAATATACTGCTCTAGTTGGAATATTAATTTGAGTAATTCCAGCTCCTGGATTTGTGAATGATAATGTGTATCCAATTCCAGGTCCTGAGGTTGTTCCAAGACCCACAGATTCGCTAGGATCAAAATAAAACTCTTTATTTAAATTATATTGATATGACGTAGAAATTCCAAAATTAAGTTGTAATTTTCTAGTTACTTCAGTTAATGCTATACCCGCAGAATATGTGTTAACCCCAGCTGCACCATTAGTATTTCTTAAAACTCTTATTCTAGATGATAAGGTGTCAATATTTAAAATCTTTACTTGTTCGTTTATAATTTGATAAATGTCATTTTCTTTAATATTTGGATAATTTAATAGTCCATCTACTTGTAGATATACTACATTCCCAGTTGCACTTATTGATCCAATACCATTAGTAAGTGTTAAAGTATTTGATCTAATTGAAATTTTTCCTGACTTTTGATAATCTAATGATGAAGAAACTGTAACAACTTCATTACTTAAAAAAGCATGTGGTTGTGTTGCGAACCCAATAAAATTATTTCCGCCAGATAAAGGAACAAACTCAACATTATATACTGTTGAGTTGGCTGCACTTACTTGTGATATTTGTTTTCCACCTATAGTAGAAACTCTTGCATTGAGTCCAAAACCACCGGTTCCATTGCTATTGAAAACAAGTTGATCGCCAACTTGATATCCAGTTCCTCCAGTAACAATTCCTATTGATTCTATGCTTCCTTTTGATGTACTTTTTATTGACGATAGTTGTTTTTTAATTTTATTAGGATCGATTATATAATCGTAATAATTTCTTTGTTTTGTTAACCCATACGGAGTTGTGTTACGTAACCACTTGGTTTCATTAATATCAATTTCATCTTGATTTGATAATTTTTCAAAATTAAATCCAATTGGTTTTGATTTATATTCGTGCCCAATCACATATGGGAATAAAGGTCTTCTGTAATTGTTAAAAACGCCGCCAGTATCGGATGATACTGAATTTATTGTACAAAAATATGCATAAACTCCGTTAGGATATTCTGGCGTAACACAAAATCTTCCATTGTATTCATCTAAATCTCCAGATTTTGTAAATTCATAATCCTCAATAAAAAATCCAGATGGATATAATGAGGTACTTGGTCTATTTGATTTAATTGATAGTGAATATCCAGATTCTAAACATTTTACAACTCCACCAGCTGGGTCATTATATCCATAAGGTCCATAAATTGGATTTCCATCATATGCATATCCGATAATTGACGAGTGTGCATTTGATAATACCTCAACTCCAGACAAAATTTGTAAATCAGGAACAAATGTAACACTTTCATTTAAAAATTTAGTTGATAATAATAAAGATCTAAGACTTCTTGGCGCATATGCGTGCGAATATTTAAGTCCAAAATTTTCATTCAAGGATTTATTTAATATTCCATCATCGTTAGGAATTTGTCCAGCGTTAATTAATCTTTCAACTAAATTAATTCTCCAAGATTTTACTTCTGCATTGAATTTAGCTTCAGATCCAGCAGCGGTTACAGTTATAAAAGTAGAGGACGAGTAGTCATTTCCACTAGAAATGACTTTGACTTCAACTAAAGATCCATTAGATATAATAGGAGTTAGCCGCGCTCCACTACCAGTTCCATTAATTGTTAGATTTGGTGGAGAGTTATAACCAGATCCTTCATTTACAACAAGAACTTCTGAAATTTTTCCATTGAGAACTATTACTATAACTTCGGCTGCCGTGCCACTACTTAAATTAAAAGATGGTTGTCTGTCAAAATTCAGAATATCTTCTGATCCATAATTTACTCCACCCGACTCAACAAAAACAGAGTTAATGGACCCCCTAAAAATTGGTTGAAGAATGGCATCAAAGTTTTGGCCTGATAGAGTTGATACTCCTATTGAACCTTTAATATTGATTTGAATTTCTGGATAATTAAATGTATGGGATCCACTTCCAGTGGAAGTAAAATCAATATATTGTTTTGTGTTATAATAAAAATCTGTAATTTCTGTTCCAATTCCCACAGTTCCCAAACCAACTTTTGATAATTTAAATTCATCATTAGTTACTTTTGTAACGTAATAATTTAATGATGTAGACAGTCCACCAATGACAGATCCTGTTGTTTGATATGATATTAATTCACCACTCTTAAATCCGTGGTTTTTAATATTGACTATATTGGAAGACGTAATAATTCCTACAGTTGTTGTCGTTACTTTTTTATTTTGATATCCGTCTCCAGGTGAAATTACTGATATAGATCCAAGTTTTTTCTTCTTGATTATAGATGAAAGTTTATGTATTCCTGTCCCAAAAGATGTTAAATCAATGGTATTAATACCAACCACTGAGTCATTAAGTGTTTTGTGAAGTTTTACAGTAAATCCATCTTGAACCGCAACATAATAGAAAGCGCCATTTGACAATCCACCAATACTTGTTCCACCCTGAGAATTATAAATTATTTTTTCAGAATTTCTAAACCTATGATAACTTGAAAATCCTACTGTGTTATTGGTAAGATTTATATGACCAGCTGGAGAAGTTGAATTGAATTCAACAAAATGATCAAAATTAATTAAATTTGATTTGACTGATGCACCAGATCCATTACCACCAGAAACTGTGATGATTGGATTTTCTAGATAATCAAATCCAGGATCAATTATTTCAACACGATCAAGAGATCCTATTACAGAGCAATATCCAGATGCTCCACTTCCAATATCATCAGATATTGTTAAGATTGGTGGATTTATAATATCATATCCATCACCAGGCCCTAAAACGTCAATACTTTCAATTTTGCCATAATATACCAAATCCTCAGATTTGTAATTTAACAGTTCTACACCATTAACAAAAATTCCCGTAGATCCAGGCACGGTCTCATAAGTTTCAACCGTATTTTCTGGACTAGAAAGTTTTCTGATTAATTTTTGATTTTCGACTAAATTAAGATTTAAACCACTATCAGCAAAATCATAAAAATAAAATTTATTATTTGATACTGTTCCAGATATTGAAATAAAATTATTTGTAAAAATGCTTTCTTTGCTTTTAGCTAATTTTATTGTTACATCATCAACTTTCTTTACAAAATAAATTCCTTTGAGTAAATCTAATTTATTATTTGCATCTTCTGGATTATAAACAATTATATCACCAGTATAAAAATTATGATTTCCAATATTTAATTCTGTTCCTGCAAATGTGCCAGAAAAAACAACCGAACGATCATTAATGCTTAATGGTTGATTTGAATAATTTGGTAAAGATGGTGATGCAATGTAAAGAGAACCATCTAAATCAGTGTATACATTTTGAACATTTGAAGTATAATTTATTAAACTTGGATATGTTGGAGTATTTACTTTTAAAATATTTTTTCTAATAGTGTAGAATTTTGATGTATCTAATTGCCCTTGACCACTGATATTGAAAGAAGTTTTATTTTGCAATAAAACTATACTAGATTCCGAAGTATCAATAATTTCTTCATTAACAATTGTGGATAAAAATTCTTCATTATCAACTCCTATTAATGTAACCGAGTCTCCAATAGAAAAATTATGATCATCATATAAATTTATTTTATAAGTAAAATCTGAAATATCAAGAAGTTCAAGGGTTTTGACATCATATCGTGTTGCAATATTGAAAAACCAATTGTTTGATTTATAATCAGTTAAATTTACGCCCAAAGATTTTATCTTAATTAAATCATTCTTTTGATAAAAACTAGTTTCATCTAAAATATTAAGATCAGATAATACTCCACTGACTCTGACTTTTACAACATCAGTTGTTGTTATTCCACTATAACCGTATGAATACGCATTGATTCTAATCTCTTGGCCACTTAAAAAGGATTGTGCAATTCCAAAACATCCATAAAATTGATTTAAAGATTTTTCTGTATAAGTTACAGTCAGAGATGTTCCATTTGCCAAATCTACAATCAATTTACCTGAAGATGGAAATCCTACTGTAGAATCAACATCTAAGGTTGTTGCATTAATCGCAGTGTTTGTGACTGTTTGCGTTGTTGGATGAATACTGAATTCACCTAAAACAGTTCCGGAAACATTAATATCTTTATCATAATCATAATCAAGACTTATTACGTAATATTCTTTTTCGCCGCGAACAATTTTTTCAACTTTAGATATTGTTCCCTCTGCTTTTTTAAAAAATCCATCAAAATCTTGATAAAGAGTTTTATTTTGGAGATCTATAGGATCCCCTTCAATTGCTTCAACTACTAAATCTTTTGTAATTCTATATTGAGCATCTGATGGTTGAATTAAATAATCTCTTGGGCGTACAACTTCTACATTTTTTCCGTAAAGAGCTCCAAATAAAATTTTAAAAGATGCATCGGTTCCTTTTGAAGAATAAAAATCTTTTGATTGTTTGACAAAAAGACTTTCATTTAAACCAGAATACAGTTCTCTACTTTCAAATCCTGGGCTAACTTGTTTTTTAACCTTATTAAAAAATTCTTTTAAAAAGAGAATACTTAAATTTGTTACAACAGACTCGGAGGTATGTTCTGCAATTTCCGAGTTAGAAAATACAAGTTGATCTGTAGTTGCTGGATCATCATAAGATGTTACGCCACTAAACCCTCTTACACAACCTTGAAATTGAGTTGAAGTTTTGGATGTATATGTGATAATCTCATTATCAATTTTGATGAGACCATATGAATCTGGAAATCCATAAGTAGAGTCTACAAAAATAGTATCATCAGTAAACGAAACGTTAGAAGTAAGAGTAGTACTTTCTGTAAGATTTGTCAGTTCATCAACTTTGATATATTGATCAATATTTTGTAAAAGATCTGATGCTCCACTTTGAAATTCAAAGGAGCGATAATACTGCTTTAAGAATTCCGAAACAAGAGGAAATTCTTCTCTTACAAATCTTGGAAGTTGATTTTCAACAACTTGACTAATCTTAACTCTTACTTCTGACATATCTTATAATCTTACGAGGGCTCCGTTTGTGTAACTTGAAGTCACGATATAGGTTGAACCTGAAATATTTGCTCCAGATGAGATGTCATCTGACTGCATGTTCAACACACTGTTATTAATATCTAGTTGCAAATAAAGATCCTCTTTTCCAATGACATCATTTGATTGAGGACTTACTGAAATTTGTATGATTGGGATTCCAGAATCCGTTTTAGATGTATTGGTAAATTTAATTGCAGATAATCTAACTTCTCCACGTTCATAATCAACTACACCAACATTACTTCTTTTTATAATTGGTTCAGTTGGCGATTTGAGTGAGAAGAAAAATATTGTTCCAGTTTTTTCATCAGCATTTGGAGAATCTGACAAATATAATGTTTCAGATACACCATCAATTGTAAATCCAGAAGACTTGATATTATAACCATTCTTCAAGTCTTTAATATGAAATTGATTACCAAAACAAATTTCATAATCTGCAGGTTTGTTTAAAGCAGGTTTTGCATCACGACGCATTGTAATTTTTGTAATATTTGAAGTAATAGACGCATGACTATCATCAATTATTTTTTGAAATTTACTATACTTAAATCTTGCACCATACTTATTTAATTCTGTTGAGTCAGCATATTTTTCAATATTTGATGATGCTATAGATTTAACCGTGCTAGCTCCAGGAGAAGTATTTGCGTTATAATAAACTGTTGAATCATATTCAACGTAGATATATTTCAAATCAAGAATTTCTGGGACAATTCCTGCAACTGTATATTTTCTTAGGCCTGCTTTGATATTATCTTTGATTGGATTTGGAACAAATGAACCATTATAAGGTTTGATTGAAATAAACACTTTTCCATACTTTGGAGGACTTAAAGTTTCGCCGCCAAATACTGAAATTGACTCAGCTTCTGGATAAAGAGATGGAATAATTGCTTCATAGTCAGCTGCCGTTACTGCGCGGTTTTGAGATGCGTATATTCTTGGTGCATAATTCTTAATTGAATTGACAGACTCAATTTCTGCACCATATTGTGATGCAGAATCAGTTGTAACTAAAGAAATATCTTCTGTAACGACAGATCCATTATTATCAAGTAATCTTCCACTATAATTGAATGCATTAATTCGATTTCCTGCTTCTCCGTTTGTTATAACATAAGAAACTTCAATATAATTCAAATTATCAAGTTTTTTACCAAAAACATCATCACCAAAAATTAATTCATATCTTTGATCTTCAATTTCTTGAATGAAAAAGACTTTAGATTCGGAGTTGATATCAATTAAATTTTCTGCAAGCGTAAATTTACGAGTTACAGTGCTATTTTGAGTATTTCTTACGACTACACGAATTAAATTAGTATCAATATTTGGATTTGTTAAAATAAAGCGTTGATT